>ENA-OSEY01000082-OSEY01000082.1-marine-metagenome-genome-assembly--contig:-NODE-82-length-63405-cov-7.527808_pt1 | contig 63405 bp, 46 predicted proteins | sample MGYA00248465_ERZ534230 | MGnify/ENA primary metagenome ERZ534230 (study PRJEB26409, sample SAMN06344110) | marine metagenome | isolation source: Sea water from surface | place: Atlantic Ocean:Southern... | reverse complement strand
TAGCTTCTTCTGCAGCTGGTGCTTCTTCTTTAGCTTCTTCTGCAGCTGGTGCTTCTTCTTTAGCTTCTTCTGCAGCTGGTGCTTCTTCTTTAGCTTCTTCTGCAGCTAGCTTTGCTTCTAATTTTTTCTTATTTTCCTCTTCTCTCTTCTTGTTAAAAGCTTTTTCAGCATCAATTCTTTTCTTTTCTGAATCAACTCTATCCTTCTCAAGTTTAGTTACTTTTTTATCAATCTGAGATTCTTTTTCTTTAAGCCAGGCTTCTAGCTTTTTATCAGCATCTTCCTGTTTTAAAGCACCTTTAAGAACACCTACCTGTAGATGTTTTTTGTACATAACTCCTTTATATGATAATATTGCTCTTGCAGTATCGCTTGGCTGAGCGCCTTTCATTACCCATTCTAGAGCCTTTTCATTATTCAATACTATACTTGCTGGGTTATGATTAGGATTGTAAGTGCCTATTTTTTCTATTATTTTACCATCTCTGGGTGATCTAGAGTCTGCAACGACTATGTCAAAAATTGCAAGTTTTTTTCTACCTCTTCTTTGTAATCTAATTTTAACTGCCATAATAATTTTTGTTTATATGAATCGCGTTCATTAACGTTCAAAATATTTAGTGCGCAAATATATACATATTATTATTGAAATCAATCAGCGAAAAAAAAATAATAATGAGTAGTGAAAATGAGTTAATTATTTGTATAACCGTATAAACAGTTTTGTATTAATTATTATTATACTTACTTTTGAAAAGTAAACCAATAAAATGAACCAGTACACCTACACATCTAACTCTGATATAAGTTACATTGATAATTTATATTCTCAATATAAATCTGATCCACTCTCAGTAGATGTTACTTGGCAAAAATTTTTTGAAGGATTTGAGTTTGCAGATGAAAACTCTCTAGATTCTATAAAATTTACAGAATCATCAGTCTTAAAATTAATTCAATCATATAGAAAATACGGTCATCTAAATTCTTTAACGAATCCTGTAAGGACAAGAAGAGACCACAACGTAAGGTTTAATATTGAGGAATTTGGACTTTCTGATAATGACCTATCTCAAACATTTTCGTCTGGATCGGAAATTGGTCTAGAGGGTAAATCATTAAAAGATATTATTGAAAAATTAAATAAAATTTATATTGGTCCTATAGGATTTGAATATGTTAATATCAGAGATACAGATGAAGTTAATTGGATAAAGAAATGGGTTGAGGAGCAATGGTATAATCAGAATTTAGACAGACCTAAGCAGGAATCCATCCTAAAAAAATTAAATGAGGCCGTTGTTTTTGAAAACTTTCTTCATACTAAATATATAGGTCAAAAAAGATTTTCTCTCGAGGGTGGAGAAAATACTATAACATTTCTAAATGAATTTATAAAATCAGCATGCAATGATAATGTTAAAGAGGTTGTAATTGGAATGGCCCACAGGGGTAGACTAAACGTATTAACTAGCATACTTCAAAAGACATATGATGAAATCTTTAATGAGTTTGAAGGGAATATGGATCCTGAGCTCATATTTGGTGATGGTGATGTTAAATATCATCTGGGATATAATAGTTATATCAATGAAAATGGTAAAAACATATATGTCAAGCTTATTCCTAATCCTAGCCACCTAGAATCGGTTAATCCAGTTGTAATGGGTTATACTAGAGCTCAGATTGATGAAGAATATGAAGGTGATTTCAATTCAGCTATTCCAATTTTAATTCATGGAGATGCTGCAATAGCTGGTCAAGGCATAGTTTATGAAACAATTCAGATGTCAAAACTTGATGGATACAAGGTTGGTGGTGTTATACATTTTGTTATCAATAATCAAATTGGTTTTACTACAGACTATGACGATGCTAGATCTAGTATTTATTGTACAGATTTAGCTAAGATTATTGATTCTCCTGTACTTCATGTGAATGGAGATGATCCAGAGGCTGTATATTTCGCAGCCAAATTTGCATTAGCTTATAGACAAAAATTCAAAAAAGACATATTTATTGATTTATTGTGTTACAGAAGACATGGTCATAATGAAAGTGATGAACCTAAATTTACACAGCCGAATCTTTATAATTTAATATCAAAGCATCCCAGTCCAAGAGATGTTTATTTTAAAAGAATAACTGAAAGTAATAATGAAATTGATAAAGATCTTGCAACAAAGTTAAACAAAGAGTTTAAACAAATGTTACAAGAAAGGCTTGATGAGGTTAAGCAAAAACCATTACCTTATAAACCACAAAAGAAAGATGAAGAGTGGAGTTTTTTGAAACTTTCTGAGCCAAAGGATTTTATTGATTCTCCAGAAACAAAAATTAGTTTAAAAGACTTAGAAAAAATTGGAAAGGCACTCATTACAACTCCTGATGGATTTAAGCCATTGAAGCAAGTTTCTAGATTATTAAATGAAAGAGAAAAAAACTTTTTTAAGAATAAGTCACTTAATTGGGCTGATGCAGAATTACTAGCTTATGGTTCGCTTTTATGTGAAAAAAAGTTTGTTAGAATATCTGGTCAAGATGTAGTCAGAGGAACATTTTCTCACAGACATGCTCACTTATTCGATGCAAACTCTAATGTTCCATATTCAAGTCTCGATCATATATCTGATGACCAGGTTAAATTGAAAATTTTTAATTCATTGCTTTCAGAATTTGGAGTTCTTGGATTTGAATACGGTTACTCAATGGCTAGTCCGAATACTTTAGTTGTTTGGGAGGCTCAGTTTGGTGATTTTTCTAATGGAGCTCAGGTTATTATTGATCAATTTATTTCTTCAGCAGAAACAAAATGGGAGAAAATGAATGGTTTATTGGTGCTGCTTCCTCATGGGTATGAAGGGCAAGGACCTGAACACTCAAGTGCAAGGCCTCAAAGGCTCTTAAGTTTATGTTCAGAAGACAATATGGTTGTAACAAACCTTACAACACCTGCTAACTTTTTTCACCTTATAAGAAGACAGCTTGCTTGGAATTTTAGAAAACCTTGTTTTGTATTAAGTCCTAAGAGCTTATTACGTCACCCAAAAGTTTTCTCCAACTTATCAGAGTTCACAAATTCCACATTCGAAGAGGTCATAGATGTGTGTAAGAATAAAAGTAAAGTAAAAAAAGTTATCTTATGTACTGGTAAATTTTTCTATGATTTGGATGAGTACAAAGAAAAAAATAAAATTGAAGACGTTTCAATAGTTAGAGTTGAACAGTTAAGTCCTTTTCCTCTTGATAAGATTCTTAAAATTATACATTCCTATAAAAATTCTAAAAAATTAATATGGGCTCAAGAAGAAAACCAAAATATGGGTTATTGGTCTTACATATCCTCATTTAATATCAAGGACATTGAGTTAATATCTCGGAGAAGAAGTTCCTCTCCATCTACAGGTTTTCTTAAAGTACATTTGAAAGAACAAGAAGAATTAATCAAAAAAATATTTAATTAGAAATTATGGCAAATGATATAATCAAAATGATGGTACCTGCAGTTGGAGAGTCGATAAATGAGGTAACAATTTCTTCATGGTTAAAGAAGGAAGGAGATATTGTTGAGCTAGATGAGATAATTGCTGAGATAGATTCAGATAAGGCAACTTTTGACTTAACTGCTGAATCCTCTGGAAAGCTAATTATTGAGGCAAAAGAAGGAGATACTATTGAAATAGGATCACATATTTGTAGTATTGAAAAAGGGGACTTTGTAAAAACTCAAAAACCTGAAGCAGATGAATCAAACGAGGAAAAGTCTTCAGATCAGGATATAAAAACCAGTCAATCTCAACCAGAATCAAATGAAAAGTCTAGTGTGTCTCCCGTTGCACAAAAAATAATAGATGATAAGGGTATTGACATAAAAGATGTTGTTGGATCTGGCTCTGGTGGTAAAATTTTAAAAGATGATGTAATTGATTTTAAGAAAGAGGAAGTAACGAACTCTGATGACAACATAGCTAATCCTCAGAGAAGGGAGAAGATGACTCAACTCAGAAAAACGATTGCTAAAAGGTTAGTATCAGTTAAGAATGAGACAGCAATGCTAACAACTTTCAATGAGGTTGATATGTCTTCTATTATGTCCATTAGGTCCCAATACAAAGATTCTTTCAAAGAAAAGTATGGTGTAAACCTTGGGTTTATGTCTTTTTTCACAAAAGCATGTTGTGTAGCTTTATCAGAATGGCCAGCTGTAAATGCTATGATTGATGGTGATGAAATCGTATATAATGAAAATTGTGATATTTCAATTGCAGTCTCAACACCTAAGGGTTTGGTTGTACCAGTGATAAGGAAAGCAGATTCAATGGGTTTTGATCAAATTGAAAAAGAAGTTGTGAGATTGGCAACAAAAGCAAGAGACGGAAAGTTATCCATAGACGAGATGAAAGGAGGAACATTTACAATAACTAATGGAGGAATTTTTGGATCAATGTTATCAACTCCAATTATAAATTCACCTCAGTCTGCAATTCTTGGTATGCATAATATAGTTAAAAGGGGTGTAGTTGTTAATGATGAACTTGTTGTTAGACCGATGATGTATTTGGCTCTCTCATATGATCACAGGATAATAGATGGTCGTGAGTCTGTAAGCTTTCTAGTTAGGGTAAAAGAACTTCTTGAAGACCCATCAAGATTGATGCTACATATTTAAAAATCTCTCGGATTTTTTAGAGATTTTTCTGAACTGCACTTAACGGTTTATCTCTTTTTTTAAGTAAAGATTTATTTTTCTTGGTTTGGTTTTTAAGTAATTTCCACTGAGATTTTGTGAAAACAGTTTCTGTCCTAATAATAACATGATCACCTTTTTTCTCTACCTTTTTATTTACTTTCAAGGGTTTAAGATTATCTTTTTTTTCTTTTGAAATTGCATTAAAAGAAAAAAAGAGCAACAAGACAATTAATAAATTTTTCATAAGCTACAATTAATGTTACATGTATGTTAATTCAATGTTAAGTAATTGTTAACAAATAAGCAACTTATTTTTAATAAGAAATTATCTCATAGTTTTTATTTTTTTTGTTTAAATCTCAATTTTTTTATTCAAATTCTAGCATTATTTCATAATTACAATTTATATTGCAAAATAAATTTCAATGCCTCGCGACAAGAGCATCAAGTCAATTCTTATCATCGGTTCAGGTCCTATTGTAATTGGTCAAGCATGCGAATTTGACTACTCTGGATCACAAGCATCAAGATCTTTAAGAGAGGAAGGTATAGAGGTAACTCTTATAAATTCTAATCCTGCAACCATCATGACAGATTCTGTCACAGCCGATAATATTTATCTAAAGCCACTAACAAAGAAATCAATAATTGAAATCCTAGGTAAGCATAAAATAGATGCCGTTCTACCAACAATGGGCGGACAGACTGCTCTTAACCTTGCAATCGAGTGTGATAAGGCTGGGGTCTGGGAAAAGTTTAATGTAAAAATGATTGGTGTAAATGTTGACGCAATTAATACAACAGAGGATAGGGAGTTATTTAGGTTAAAGATGAAAGAGTTAGATGTTAATGTCTGTAAAGGTGAGATTGCAAAATCATTTTTGAGAGGTAAAGAAATTGCTCAAGATATTGGTTTTCCTCTTGTTATTAGACCCTCTTTTACTCTTGGTGGTTCTGGTGGTGGTTTTGTTGAGAAAGAAGAAGACTTTGACAATGCACTAAATCATGGTTTAAATATGTCACCTGTACACGAGGTTCTTGTGGAACAAAGTGTATTGGGTTGGAAGGAGTATGAGCTTGAATTATTGCGAGATAATATCGGAAATGTAATAATAATATGTTCCATAGAAAATTTTGACGCCATGGGTATCCATACAGGTGATTCAATTACTGTAGCACCTGCCATGACTCTTCCTGACACTGTATATCAAGAGATGAGAAATCTTGCAATTAAAATGATGAACGGTATCGGTGATTTTGCTGGAGGATGTAATGTACAATTTGCAGTAAATCCAGAAAATGATAGTATAATTGGTATTGAGATCAATCCTAGGGTTTCAAGATCATCAGCACTAGCGTCAAAAGCAACTGGATATCCAATTGCTAAAATTGCTGCTAAGTTAGCAATAGGATATAACTTAGATGAGTTAAAAAATCAGATAACAAAGAATACATCAGCATTTTTTGAGCCTGCACTTGACTATGTTATTGTCAAGATACCTAGATGGAACTTTGACAAGTTCAAGGGGTCAGACAGAAGACTTGGCTTACAGATGAAATCAGTTGGTGAGGCAATGGGTATAGGAAATAATTTTCAGGAAGCCTTACAAAAAGCTTGTCAGTCATTAGAAATAAAAAGAAATGGTTTAGGTGCTGACGGAAGAGAATTAAAAGATCAAAACAAATTATTAGATAGCCTTAAAAATGCAAGCTGGAATAGATTATTTCATATCTACGATTCTCTAAAACTGGGCCTTCCATTCAAAACCATCCAAGACATCACTAAAATTGATAAGTGGTTTTTGAATCAAATTAATGAGCTTGTTCTCATGGAGAAAGAAATTCAAAAGTTCTCAATAGATGACATTCCAAAGTCTGATTTAAAACTTATGAAAGAGAAAGGATATGCTGATAGACAAATTGCTCATATCCTAGGTTGCCTAGAAAGTGAAGTATTTAGTAAAAGGCATGAGTTAGGAATAAAAAGAAATTATAAGTTGGTTGATACATGTGCCGCTGAGTTTGAGGCGGCTACTCCTTATTATTATTCAACATTTGGTGATGAAAATGAATCAGTTTCTTCTGACAGAGAGAAAGTTTTGGTTATTGGATCTGGACCAAATAGGATTGGCCAAGGTATTGAATTTGATTATTGCTGTGTTCACGGGGTTCTAGCTGCAAAAGAATCGGGGTATGAGACAATTATGGTTAATTGTAACCCTGAAACAGTTTCCACTGATTTTGATGTTGCAGATAAATTATATTTTGAGCCCGTTTTTTGGGAACATTTATATGAAATTATTTTGCATGAAAAACCTATTGGGGTTATTGTACAACTCGGTGGTCAGACCGCACTGAAGTTATCTGAAAAACTTGATAAGCATGGAATCAAAATTTTAGGTACCACATTTAATGCCTTGGATCTAGCTGAAGATAGGGGAAGATTTTCTGATTTATTGAAAGAGAATAAAATACCTTATCCTGAGTATGGTACAATTGACACTGCAACCGATGCAATAGAGCTTTCAAAGAAAATTGGATTTCCACTTCTAGTTAGGCCATCATATGTTCTTGGTGGTCAATCAATGAAAATTGTAATCAATGAAAAAGAGTTAGAAGAACATGTAGTTGATTTAATAAAAGATAAACCTGATGGAAAAATTTTATTAGACCACTTTCTAGAGGGTGCAATAGAGGCAGAAGCTGATGCCATATGTGATGGTAAAAATGTTTACATAATAGGTATAATGGAGCACGTTGAGCCTGCTGGTATCCATTCTGGAGATTCTAACGCTGTCCTTCCTCCTTATAGTTTAGGTGATTTCGTAATTAATCAGATAAAGAATTACACAAAAAAAATTGCTCTAGCTTTAAAAACAGTTGGCTTAATTAATATTCAATTTGCAATAAAAGATGATAAAGTTTATATCATAGAAGCTAATCCTAGAGCTTCAAGAACTGTACCATTTATCTCAAAAGCATATAGAGAACCCTATGTGAATTATGCTGTAAAAATTATTTTAGGTAAGAAAACTTTAAAGGATTTTGATATGAAGCCGTATAAAAATGGATACTCAATCAAAGAACCTGTATTTTCATTTAATAAATTTCCTAATGTCAACAAAGAGCTTGGACCCGAAATGAAGTCAACAGGAGAATCGATTTATTTTATTGATGATTTAATGGATGACTATTTTCTTGACATATATTCAAAAAGAAATCTATACTTAAGTAAGTAATCATGTTTAAGTTTCTATTCATAACTTTTGTTATAATTTATATTTTCTATAAAATTTCAACTTTCCTCCTTAAAAAAGTTATTAAGAATACTTCGCAAAATTTTGATTCTAAAAAGAAGAAAAATGATGGTATTCTTGATAAAGAGGGTGAATATGTTGATTACGAAGAACTTGACTAAATTTAAGTAATGAAATGGTTTAATAGGAAGGACAAGAATATCAATACCCCTACATCTCAGAAGAAAGAGTTACCAGATGGAATGTGGTATAAGACTCCCGGCGGATCGATTGTTCACATTAGGGAACTTAAGAACAATTCATATGTATGCCCTGAAGATGATTACCATGTAAGAATTGGATCAAAAGAATATTTTGAGATTTTATTTGATAACAAATCTTTTAAGGAGTATGATGCTGATATTTTATCGGAAGATCCTCTAAAATTTACTGATACTAAATCATATAAAGACCGGGTAAAAAAAACAATTAAAGCAACTGGACTTAATGATGCAATAAGGACAGCTCAGGGTAAAGTAAACGGTCATAAATTAATTATCTCTTGTATGGATTTTTCTTTTATTGGAGGCTCAATGGGTTCAGTTGTTGGTGAAAAAATATCAAGAGCAATTGATATATCTTTAAAGAAAAAAATTCCGTTAATGATAATCTCAAAATCTGGTGGAGCAAGAATGATGGAATCAACTTACTCTCTTATGCAAATGGCAAAAACTTCAGCGAAACTTTCTTTGCTAGATAAAAATAAAATTCCATACATATCATTGATGACGGATCCAACAACTGGTGGAGTATCTGCCTCTTTTGCTATGCTAGGAGACTTTAATATTGCTGAACCTGGTGCACTTATAGGTTTTGCAGGACCAAGAGTTATTAAAGAAACTATTGGGTCCAATCTTCCAAAAGGCTTTCAAAAATCAGAGTTTTTAATTGAGCACGGATTCATTGATTTTATTGTAGATAGAAGAGATTTAAAAACAAAAATCTCTAAGCTTTTAGCTCTATTAAAAAACTAAAATTATTTATAATACAAATAATTTTTTCTATTATATATTTGTCAAAAATTAATTAAGATTCAGTGTCTTTGACAATTGTAACATCGGTAATAGCATTCTCATTAGTTATACTAATGCTTGTTTTTATTCTTCTATTTGCGCAATCAAAACTTGTACAATCAGGTGATGTAAGTATTGTTGTTAATGGTGATACTGACAATCCATTAATTGCACCTGCTGGTTCTACACTTTTATCAACACTAGCTACACAAAAAATGTTTCTACCATCTGCATGTGGTGGAGGTGGAACCTGCGCTATGTGTAAGTGTACTGTATCAGAAGGGGGTGGTGATGTTCTTCCAACAGAAGTTGGACATTTATCAAGGCTAGAAAAAACTAATAATGTTAGACTCTCATGTCAAGTGAAAGTAAAGCAAGACATGGAGATAGAAATACCAGAAGAAATTTTTGGAATAAAAAAGTGGGAATGTGAAGTTGTGTCCAATTACAATGTTTCGACCTTCATTAAAGAATTTGTAGTAAAACTTCCTCCAGGGGAAACACTTGATTTTGAGTCAGGGGGTTATATACAAATTGATGTTCCAGAGATTGACATAGATTTCAAGACTATGGATATAACTCCTCATCCTGAGTTGGGTCATAAAAAAGATGTATTTCAAAGTGATTGGGATAAGTTCAACCTGTGGCCACTAAAAATGAAAAATGATGAACCAATTTTTAGAGCTTACTCAATGGCAAATCATCCAGCCGAAGGAAATATTATTATGCTTAACATCAGGATTGCTACCCCACCCTGGGATAGGGCAAATAATAAGTGGATGGATATTAATCCTGGTATCTGTTCTTCGTATGTTTTCTCTAGAAAACCAGGTGACAAAATTTTTATATCTGGGCCTTATGGTGAGTTTCATATAAACGAGACACAAAGAGAGATGATTTATATTGGTGGTGGTGCTGGAATGGCTCCACTCAGATCACATATTTTTCATTTATTTCACACTCAAAAAACAAATAGAAAAGTTTCATATTGGTACGGCGGAAGATCAAAGAAAGAGCTCTTTTATATGGATCATTTCAGAAAAATTGAGAAGGATTTCAAAAACTTTAATTTCTATGTCGGTTTATCAGAACCACTTCCTGAAGACAATTGGAGTATCAAAGACAAGCTTGATGATAGTAAAGATGGATACGTTGGATTTATTCACCAAGTCCTTTATGATAATTATCTTAGTAAGCATGAAGAACCGGAAGATGTAGAATATTACTTATGTGGACCACCACTAATGAACCAAGCCGTCCTTCAGATGTTAGATGATATGGGAGTTCCTGAAGAAAATATCAGATTTGACGATTTTGGAGGTTAGCATTCCAAACTCTAAATAAATTATCACTACATATTTTTTTAATTTCAATTTCAGAATATTCTCTTTCAAGTAGATTGTATAAAATATTAGGGTACGTTGATGCATCTTTTAAATCATAAGGTAGTGTATTACCTAGTCCTTCAAAATCAGAACCAAGACCGATATGATCAATTCCAACTAACTCTTTTACATAATCAATTGTATCAATAAAATCATTTATTGATGCAAAAGGTTTTACTGAATTAATTAAATCATCTTTGTATTTCAAAAGTTTCTTATCGCTATCCTCTAGGTTATTTTCAATTTTATATTTTTCTACTTTACTATTAATATCTCCCAAAGATTTATTGGATTGTTCACTTATGAAACCAGAGCCAAAGTTCAGCATAATTAGACCATTATTGTTTGCGAGATCCTTAATCATATTATCGCTCATATTTCTTTCAAAGTTTGGTGTAAACTTTCGAGGTGATGAATGTGTTGCAACAAGTGGTTTATTTGTGATTTCAAGTATGTCATAAAATGTTTTGTCGGTACAATGAGATACATCAATCATCATTCCTATTTTATTCATTTCTCTAACAACCTTTCTACCAAAATCACTAAGCCCATTCCAAGTATTTCTAGAGTCATATGATGAGTCACATATCTGGTTATCAGCAGCATGGGTTAGAGTCATGTACCTTATCCCTCTATCAAAAAAATATTTTATTCTATTTATATCTTTTCCTATTGGTGATCCGTTTTCCATTCCCATCGGCAGAGAAATTTTATTTTTTTTAAAATTTTTAATCACGTCTTTAGGCGTAAAGGCATAATCAAATTCTTTGTTTGATTTTATAACATTATTAACCAGATCTATAAGTGAGTTCGCAAAGGTATATGACTCATTTTCAGACTTTTCCGAAGGCGTATAGATTGCCATAAATGGACAATTTAAGCCACCTCTTTTTGCCTTATAAGTATCAAAATTTCCTGAAGTATTTTTATTAAGATTTATATTTTCTTCCTTTAGGAGGTTTTCTTTATACAACCTGAAAGGAAGATCGATGTGACCGTCAACAATAATATTTTTTTTAGACAGTTTTTTTGCTTTTTCATTCATTTTCTGAATTAGATGTCTCGTTTATGTATTATTATAAATTTGATAGAAAACCCCCGTCAACAGGCAAATTAATTCCATTAATATAACTAGCCTTTTTGCTACTTAAAAAAGTTACTAAATAAGCTATCTCTTCAGGTTCTCCAAATCTTTTAGAAGGTATAATATTTAAATAATTTTCTTCAATTTGTTCAGGATCAATTTTTTGAGTTTTAGCGGTATTATTTATTAGGCTTCTTAGTCTCTCCGTCATTGTAAACCCAGGTAAAATATTATTTACTGTAATTCCATATTCTGCCACTTCATTTGACAATGTTTTAGCCCAACTTGCCATAGCCCATCTCACTGTATTAGATACTCCCAGATTATTGATAGGGGATTTGACAGATATAGAAATGATATTTATTATTCTTCCATATCTATTTTTCTTCATGTTTGGCAGAAATAATTGAGTTAATAAATGACTACAATGAAGGTGCATTTTCATATATTTTTCGAAATCTGATATTTTAGCATCTGTTATTTTTCCAGGTGGGGGACCACCAGAATTATTAATCAAAATATCAATTTTAATTTTATTGTCTGAAGTAAATTTTTCTATTTTGTTTTTTAAGTCACTTTCGTTTTCAAAATCAGCAACTATGTACCTATGATTTTGATTATTTTTTTTTGAAAGTTCATTTAAGACACTATTTAATTTTTCTTCATTTCTAGCAATTAATAAGACTTCCACTCCCTCATTAGCTAACTCAATGGCAATCTCTTTACCTATTCCTTGTGAGCTTCCACATACTAATGCTCTCATACCTTTTAAAGAAAGATCCATGATTTTTTTTAGTTATTATTTATATTCAATATATGAAAAAAGAATATGCTTTAAAAATGGATGATAATGATCAATTATCATATCTTAAAAAGGAGTTTTTATATGGTGATGGTAAGGGTAGGAAAAAGATTTATTTCTGTGGCAATTCTTTGGGTCTTCAACATTATTCATTGAAGAATAAAATCAACAAGCATCTTGAGCAATGGAAAGACCTTGCAGTTGAAAATCATTTTAGTGGTGATTATCCTTGGATGGATATTCAAGATAAGATTAAGGAAAAATTAAAATTATTTCTTGGTTGTTCTGAGAATGAAATTGCAATTATGAATTCCTTAACTGTAAATCTACACCTTATGATGGTCTCCTTTTATAAGCCATCAAAGACTAGAAATAAGATTCTCATTGAAGAAAATGCTTTTTCATCAGATAGATATGTTGTAAATTCTCAACTAAAATATCATGGACTTGATGAATCAAGTCTGATAACTGTTTCACCTGAGAAAGATCATTTAATTGATGAGGATAAAATCATTTCAAAAATTAATAGTAATAAAGAATCTCTATCACTCGTATTGATTCCAGGAATTCAGTATTACAGCGGGCAGGTAATAAACATTTCTAAGATATCTAAGGTGTGTAGAGATAATGATATAATTCTAGGTTTAGACCTTGCCCATATGGTTGGAAACGTTGATATAGATTTAAATTCTCATGACGTAGATTTTGCAACCTGGTGCAGCTATAAATATTTAAATTCAGGTCCTGGAGGTGTTTCTGGTATCTATGTCAACTCCAAACACATAAAAGATGATATTATAAGGTTTGAAGGTTGGTGGGGTAATAAACTTTCCTCAAGATTTGAAATGTTGAAAAAATATGACCCCGAATATTCGGCTGAGGGTTGGGTATTAAGTAATCCACCAGTTATTCTCCTTGATATGCACCTTGCTTCTTTAGAAGTATTTATTAATGCTGGTCTTAATAATGTTTTTAAGAAATCTAAACTTCTATCAGACTTCCTATATAAGGGGTTAAGTTCAATAAATAACTACAATAAATTTTTTGATATAATTACTCCTGAGGAATCAAAAAGCAGGGGATCTCAAATCTCTCTTTTCTTTAAAAAGTCATCAGAGGAATTTTTTAGTCAGATTAGTAAAAAATTTGTTGTTGATTATAGAAAGCCTAATGTTGTTAGGGTCGCTCCAGTTCCTCTTTATAATTCTTTTTATGAGGTATATTTATTTGTATCAGAAATAGATAGGATTATTAAGTCATACGATTAAACAAGGATCTCTACGTAATCTTTATCTTTAGTATTTAGCATTTTTTTACAATACTCATATATTGAAATATCATCATAATTACACTCTTTATATAACTCATCTTGTGTACCATGTTCGATAATTTTATCAGGAATCCCAAGTCTTTGAACTATAGCTGAATATTTATTGTCATTGATAAACTCCAGTATGGCACTTCCAAAACCACCAATTACACATCCATCTTCTACAGTTAAAATGAATTTATGCTTTTTGAGTATTTTATGTAATAATTTTTCATCAAGAGGTTTAACAAACCTCATATCGTAATGGGAAGGATAAATATTTTCATCATTAAGTCTTTCGATTGCTCTAGTTGCGTAATTTCCAATATGTCCAATTGATAATATTGCGATGTCTTCTCCTTCACATACAGTTCTACCTTCACCAATTTTAATTAATTCGAATTCCTTTTTCCAGTCGTTGATTACACCCTTTCCTCTTGGGTATCGAATTGTAAAAGGTCCGTTATTGTTGTGCTGTGCAGTATACATCAGGTTTCTTAACTCTATTTCGTTCATTGGGGCAGAGACTATCATATTAGGAAGACATCTCATGTAAGCAATATCATAGGCTCCGTGATGGGTAGGACCGTCTGCTCCAGCAACTCCAGCTCTATCTAAGCAAAATATTACAGAGAGATTCTGTATACATACATCATGAATAACTTGGTCGTAAGCTCTTTGCATAAATGTACTATAAATATTACAGAAGGGAATTATGCCTTTTGTTGCAAGTCCAGCACTAAGAGTCACTGCATGTTGCTCAGCAATTCCGACATCAAAAGCTCTATGAGGCATTTTTTCCATCATGATATTTAGTGATGAACCTGAGGGCATTGCCGGGGTTATACCCATTATTTTTTCATTCTTTTCGGCGAGTTCAACAATTGAATGTCCAAAAACATCCTGATATTTAGGAGGACTTTTTTTATTTGACTTCACTGCAAGGCTTTCACCGGAGTTAATATCAAATTTACCTGTTGCGTGCCATTTAGTTTGATCTTTTTCAGCTAAATCGTATCCTTTACCTTTTTTGGTTAAGCAATGAAGAATTTTTGGTCCAGGAATTTTTTTAAGATATTCCAGAGTTTTGACAAGGTGATTTATGTCGTGACCATCTATTGGACCAAAATATCTTAAGTTTAGTGCCTCGAACAAATTTGAATTATCTAAAACGAAAGATTTTAGACTTTTCTCTATGGTTTTACCTGTTTTTCTAGCATTGTCTCCAAAATCTTTAAGCATACCTAATACCTTCCAAATATCATTTCTTATATTATTAAATGTTGGTGATGTTGATATATCGGTAAGGTATCTTTTAAGTGCACCTACATTTGGATCAATTGACATGCAATTATCATTTAGTATAATAGTGATATTGGTATCAGTATCACCTGCATGATTCATACCTTCGAATGAGATTCCTCCTGTCATACCACCGTCTCCAATGACAGCTACATGTTGTCTATCATTCTTGCCTTGATACTTGGAGGCAATTGCCATACCAAGAGCAGCAGATATTGAAGTTGAGGAGTGTCCAACACCGAAAGTATCGTACTCACTCTCTGAAATTTTTGGGAATCCAGATATACCTTTATATATTCTATTTGTGTGAAATTCCTTCTTTCTACCTGTTAGTATTTTATGTCCGTATGCTTGGTGACCTACATCCCATACGATAGAATCTTCTGGGGTGTTGTAAACGTAGTGTAGTGCTACCGTTAGTTCCACAACTCCAAGGCTAGCCCCGAAGTGTCCACCATTTTCTGAGATAGAATTAATTATAAACTCACGTAGATCATTGCATATATTTTCAAGATCATTTTTTTCAAATTTTCTTAGATCTTTAGGAAGATCTATTTTGTCAAGGTATTTGTAGTTTCTGTCGTTCATAAAAACTCTGAGTATTTATACTCGTTTTTTTTCTTTTTGGTTTATAAATCTATTAATTTTTATTTTAAGAACATTTTAAAATTTATTCGAATCACGTTTAAGTATCAATGAGTTACGAAATAAAGTTACCTCTTTTTGAAGGCCCGTTTGATCTCTTACTTTTTTTTATTGAAAGAGATGAAATTGATATAATGGACATTCCTATCTCAAAAATCACTAATGATTTCTTTGAATATATCTCGGATCTTGAGAGCATGAATATAGAGGTCGCAAGTGAATTCATTGTTGTTGCTGCCACATTAATGAGAATTAAGTCAAAAATGCTACTTCCAAGACTTTCTTTAGATGAGGAGGGAAATGAAATTGATCCAAGAGAAGAACTTGTTGAACATTTGATTGAATATAAAAAATATAAGTCTGTTATTTCTGAATTTTCAGATTTGGAGGACTCAAGATTAAGTAAAAAAATAAGAGGAAACTTAGAGAGTGAGGTTGGGACCATTGCTGAAAGAGCAAAAGTTGAATCTGAACTTCAGGATATTGATCTCTATAAGCTTTTAGTAGTTTTTCAAAATGTATTATCTAAATATGAAAATGAAAAAAATAAGCCTAAACATCAAATTTTTGAATATCCTTACACTATTACAGAGCAAAAAAAGTTTTTGATTAATTTATTAAAATCAAAATCCAAAATTTCATTTATAAGGTTGGTTGAGGATAATCCTCTCAAAATATTAGTTATATATAATTTTCTAGCAATGTTAGAGCTTATTCAAGAATCTAAAATTAAATTATCTCTTGGTAATGGTATGAATAATTTTTGGATTCAGAAATCTTAACTACTGAAAAAGAAATCAATTTCTATTTGAGCATTTTCATCTGAGTCTGACCCATGAATTGCATTGGCTTCAATAGATGAAGCATATCTTTTTCTAATAGTTCCTTCCTCTGCCTCCTCTGGATTTGTTGATCCAATTAACTTCCTAAAATCTGACACTGCATTTTCTTTTTCAAGCTCTATGACAATTATTGGCCCAGAACACATGTACTCACATAGCCTAGGAAAGAAAGGTCTTTCTTTGTGAACTGCGTAGAATTTAGATGCCATAGTATTATCCATTTCTACAAGTCTCATATTTTTGATGATAAACCCTGCATTCTCGATTATTTCAATAATTGGTCCAGAGTAAGATGCTTTAAAGGCATCAGGTTTGATAATAGTAAAAGTTTTATTTCCTGCCATTTTATTTTTTTTGCAAACTTAAGAGAATGCATTGTATTTCAAAAGAATTACGATCATTAGAATTAATTTTTTCTTTTCGATTAATTTTATTCAGTTTTGCCATCAACTTTTTTTTATGAAAGATATTAAAGAATTATTATCTGTAAAGTCTAAAATACTTATTACTACCCATGTCAATCCTGACGGTGACGCAATAGGTTCATCTCTTGCACTGTATAATTTTTTAATCAAGTTAGGTCACGAAGTTTCGGTTGTTGTTCCTAATGATTATCCAGATTATTTAAAATGGATGAAATCTGATGATAAAATTCTTAACTTTTCAGATAGTAGTGACGAGGTTGAAACGTTGATAAAAGATATTCAGATTATATTTTGTTTAGACTTTAATAACCTTTCAAGAATCAATGAATTAGGTAAATTAATTGAGAAAAGTAGTGCAAAAAAAGTTTTAATTGATCATCATTTAAATCCTGACGATTTTTATGACTTAAAGTACCATAACGTAGATGCCAGCGCAACTGCAGAGTTAGTTTATGATCTTATAAGTTTTATTGATGAAGATTTAATAGACAAGGATATTTCAGACTGTATCTATACAGGAATACTAACAGATACAGGTTCATTTAGATTTTCTTCTACTACCTCAAAAGTTCACAGGATAATTGCAAAATTATTAGATCAAGGAGTTAGGCCTGAACAGATTGGAAAAATAATATATGAGTCAAACTCTTTTGATAAACTGAAACTATTAGGTTATTCTCTATCTGAAAAACTAAAAATTATATGTGATGGTAAAGCTGCGTACATAGCATTAACCAGGAAAGATTTATTGGATTATAATTATAGGAAAGGAGATACTGAAGGTATTGTAAATTATGCTCTTTCAATTTCAGGTGTAAATATGGCTGCTCTAATAATTGAGACAAAAGATAGAATTAAATTTTCTTTTAGATCATCCGGTAATTTTTCTGTTAATAAGTTCGCAAATAACTATTTTAACGGGGGAGGTCATAAAAATGCTGCTGGTGGAAGCATAGAAGATAAACTTTCAGTAGCTTTGGATAAGTTTTTAGAATCTATTTCAAAACATAAAGAAGAACTTAATTACTAAAAAATGAGATATTTTAATTTATTCATAATTGCCACCATCTTTTTTTCGTCATGTACTAACAATGTAAAAGAACTTGAGAACGGAGTATCATTAAAATATTTTAAAAATGGTTCTGGTGACTTTGTTGAAAATGGGGAAATAATTATGTTCAATCTACTATATTATGATAATGAGGGTAATGAACAATTTAGATCTCAACCAAATGAACCAGTTCTTCAGCAGAAAGACTCTCTATGGGAGAATATTCCTTTTCTTAATGTAATTAGTACACTTAAAGAGGGAGATAGTGTTTTCTTCCAATTATCTCTGGACCAATTTTTAGGTTTTATTCCTGGTGCAAGTTATCCCGATTCGCTTGGAAGTGAATTGATGTCTTTTTATGCTGGTATAGAAGATATTATGACAAGGGAAGAATTTGAAAATTACCAAAAAGAACAATATGAAAAAATGAAAATGAATGATGATCAACAACTGTCTATCGATTTAGAATTGATTGACAATTACTTAAAAGAAAATAATATTGAAGCAATTAAAACAGAGAGTGGATTAAGGTATGTTGTACAGAAGGAGGGTGAAGGCAGGAATGCAGCTCCAGGTGATAATGTTTCAGTTCACTATACAGGTATGCTATTGAATGGAGAGGTATTTGATTCTTCATTAGAAAGACAACCACTATCATTTACACTTGGACAAGGTATGGTAATTCAGGGTTGGGATGAAGGGATATCCTATTTTAATAAAAATGCTAAAGGGACAATATATATACCTAGCTATTTGGGTTACGGTGCAAGAGGTGCTGGAGGTGCTATCCCACCTAACGCAGTTTTAGTTTTTGAAATTGAGCTTATAGATTATTAGTAAAATGAGTAGACTTATTTTTTTTAGTCTAATCTTTATAATTATATCTTCATGTACTGAAGAGGAATCATCAGTTACAAGGACTAAGCAAGAACAATTAGAATTGGATCTAGCTAGAATACAGGGGTACATAAATGAAAATAATTTGTCTGGGTTTTCGTCTACTGATAACGGCCTATATTATAAAATTGTAGAAGCTGGCAACGCAAAGTTTCCTGCAAATGGTGACACTTTATCAGTCGAGTATATAGGTGAATTATTAGATGGGTCTGAATTTGATAGAAGTAATACCGATCAACCTTTTGAATTTGTACTAGGTCAGGGTCAAGTTATTGAAGGTTGGGAAATTGGATTACCAAAAATTGATGAAGGAGGTTCTGGTATTTTAATCATTCCCTCAGGGTTAGGTTATGGTTCTGCCATCACCAGTTCAATACCAGAAAATTCAGTGCTAATTTTTAGAATTGATTTAATTGATATTAACTAGATGAGAAATCTATTATATATTTTTTCTTTATTTCTAATAATTTTTTCTTGTAACATTGATGAAGTATACATAGATGTATTTGATCCAGAGCAGGCAAGACTTGATTCATTAAACCAGAGGTTAGAGGATAAAAATCTCATATTTTCTTACTTTGACAGGAATGGAATTGTATCATATGATACAACTAATAGAGGAGTATTTTATTCTGTTATCGATGAGGGTGATAAATTAGTTTTTCCTGAGATTAACGACATAGTAAGCATCAATATTGCTGGTTATTATACAAATGATTCAATTTTTTATACAAATGATTCAATAGATCTTGTCATATTTGATACAAATCAACAGTCTTTAGCTGAAAGTATAGGTTACTTTGATCCTACAAAATATTACAGTCCTTTAGTCTATACATATAATGGTCTTGGAAGCTTTTTTCCTGTTGTTTCAGATCACGGTTATCTTTCTCTTCTCTCGGATTTTAAAAATTCTCTCGGAAAGTCCTTAAGTTCAATAAGTGAGAAAGGGAAAATTAAGATACTTATGCCATCTGGAAATGCATATGGGGAATCTGGTAATACAAATAATCCAGTTATACCAGAAGATGCTGTTTTAATATTTGACATACATCTTATTAAAATTAGAAAATGAGGGATATCTGTTTTGTTACAGGTAATCAAAATAAATTTGTTGAGGTTAAAAAGCTTATTAAAAATTTTAATCTTATTTCAAACTCCGACCTAAATATAGATGAAGAAATCCCAGAGACAGAAAATACAATAAAGGGGAATTCATTTCTCAAGTCCAATTATGTTCATAAAAAGTTTGGATTATCATGTTTTGCTGATGACTCAGGTTTATTTATTAAAGCTTTAAATGGAGATCCAGGAGTAAAATCTGCTAGATATGCATCCGATAAATCTGATTCAGATTTAAATATTGATTTAGTCTTAAAAAATCTTAAAAGAGAAACAAATAGAGATGCTTTTTTTGAAACATATATATGTCTAATAATTAATGACGACACACATTATTTTAAAGGTACAATTCATGGCAGAATTTCAAATGAAAGATTAGGGTCTGCTGGCTTTGGTTATGACCCAATATTTATACCCGACGGTTATAAAAAAAGTTTTGCGCAGATGACATTAGATGAAAAAAACAAAATCTCTCATAGGGCAATTGCTATAAAAAAATTAGTCAACTTTTTAAACGAACAATGAAATGATATTTGGAATTTCTGGTTGTAGTGCTTCTGGTAAATCTTTTATTGTAGATTATCTTAAGAAAAATATTTCATCTTCTAAAGTTTCATTTATATACCAAGACAATTACTATAAGAAAAGAGAAGATCAATCTAAAGATGAGAATGGAAATTATAATTTTGATCTTCCAACTTCTTTTTTGAACGATGAACTTGTGAGAGATCTTAATTTACTTAAAAATGGGGATCAAGTAGTCAGAAAAGAATACAACTTCAATAACCCAAATATTGATCAAAAAAAAGTAGAGGTATTACCTAGACCAATTATAATTCTTGAGGGTTTGTTCATCTTTAACGACCATAATATTAGTAGATTATTAGATCATAAAATTTTTGTCAATGCATCAATTAATACAATGCTGAAAAGAAGGATAATAAGAGATAGTAAATTGAGAGGATACGATAGGTTTGATGTTGAATATAAATTTGAAAATCATGTTATTCCAGCTTACAAAAAATATATACTTCCACAAAGAAATAAAGCTGATTTTGTTGTAGAAAATGATGAAATAGATAATGACGCTCCTAAAAAAGTTCTTAAATACATAAAAAATCTAATTTTAGATCACTTATAATAATTTTTTAGGCTCTTAGTTAATTTCCATATAATTCAATACTTTTGTCAACCGATTTTTAATCATACTAATGAAAAATAAAGGTCTTATATACTTTCTTACAATAATAATATCGTTTTTATCGGTTTATTATCTGCAGTTTACTTTTGTTTCTCAGAGAATACAAGGAGATGCAACTGAAAAATCAAGAGATCTTGATGGAAATATTGATTTTCAGAAAAAGCAAAAATATTTAGATTCTATATGGAATAAACCTGTATACAATTTACTAACTGATTTTACCTATAAAGAAGTAAAAGAGTCAGAGCTAAATCTCGGACTTGATCTTCAAGGTGGCATGCATGTTACACTTGAGGTGTCTCCAGTTGATATTTTAATTGGATTATCCTCTGAAAGTAAAGACCCAGATTTTTTGCTTGCTATTAATAATGCAAAAGAGGTAGTAAGAGGCACTCAGATAAATTTTATTTCTCAGTTTTATAGTGAATTTAAATCAATTGCACCCGACAAAGATTTATCAATAATTTTTGCGACTGTATCAAATAGAGGTAGAATTGGATTTGATACATCGGATAGTGAAATTTTAGATATAATAAATGAGGAAGTTGAGAGTGCTATTGATAGATCATTTAATATTCTTAGAACAAGAATAGATAGGTTTGGAACATCACAGCCGAATATTCAAAGATTACAAGGAACAGGAAGAATACAGATTGAATTGCCAGGTGTAGATAACCCTGAACGTGTAAGGAAACTTTTACAAGGTGTAGCAAAACTTGAGTTTTGGGAAGTTGCTGAAGTTTCTGAGAATGAGGTCTTTCAAACACTTCAGGTTATAGATCAGTTTGCTGCATCACAAAATATACTTGGAGTAGAAAATATAAATAGTAATCTGCAAGACCCTCAAAGTGAGGATAGTGATTTGGAAGAATTATTCTCCGAAGATTCGGATGTTTCTGAATTAAATGAAAATCAAGATCCAGATTCGTTATCTCAAGAGCCTTCTGATAATTCGTCTCCCCTTCTTGGGAATTTAAGAACTGATTTTGGTGGACTATTTTATAATATTGAAGATACTCTACAGATTAATACTATCATTAAAAATGAAAACGTAAGACAATTAATTCCTAACAATATTAAATTTTTATGGTCTGTAAAACCACTTTCTAGTATTACCGACGCAAATGGTCAGGTCACTGATATTGATGGTGAAGTTATTGAGTTATTTGTAATAAGGACTTCTAGAGGAGGAAAGGCGCCACTAACCGGTGAGGTTATTACAGATGCCAGGCAAGATTTAGATCAGAGTGCAAGACCATCTATTTCTATGCAGATGAATTCTAATGGTGCTAAAGAATGGAGGAGATTAACTTCTCAGAATATTGGAAGGAGAGTAGCTATAGTTCTTGATGATTTTGTTTATTCAGCTCCATTTGTTCAAAATGAGATTCCTAATGGTAACTCTCAGATAACTGGAAATTTTACAATAGAAGAAGCGCAAGATTTAGCTAATATTTTAAAGGCTGGTACTTTACCTGCTCCTACTACAATTGTTGAAGATGTTGTTATTGGACCAACTCTAGGTAAAGTTGCACAATCCCAGGGAATAAGATCTATCGTATCAGGACTAATGATCGTTCTTGTATTCATGATATTTTATTATTCTGGTGGAGGTATTGTTGCAAATTTTGCATTGTTTTTTAATATATTTTTCATCCTAGGTATTTTGGCTCAACTTTCTGCATCACTAACCCTTCCTGGAATTGCAGGTATTGTTCTAACCATTGGTATGTCGATAGATGCTAACGTGCTAATATTTGAGAGAATCAAGGAAGAAATTAGAAATGGAGCTAACTTAAAACAAGCTATATCAAATGGTTACAGTAAGGCTTACACATCAATCATTGATGCTAATTTTACTACCTTTTTGGTAGGATTAATTTTGTATAACCTTGGTCAGGGACCGGTAAAAGGATTTGCTGTTACTCTAATTATTGGTATAATTTGTTCTTTCTTTTCTGCAGTTTTCATTACAAGAGTTATTGTGGAATATTTTAGTAGAAAAGGTGATAAAAGTTTGTTAAGATTTTCTTTCCCTTTTTCTCAAAATTTTCTTTCAGCAATAAATATAAATTTCTTAGGTAGAAGAAAATTTGCTTATTATTTCTCATCTGCATTTATAGGTTTAGGGCTTATATCCTTTATATTATCTGGTTTAACTCTTGGTGTTGATTTTAAGGGTGGTAGATCATATGTAGTTACTTTTAATTCACAACAAGATCCAACTGTTATTGAGACTGGTTTACAGGAATCATTTGAAAATCAAGGAGTTGAAGTGAAAACTTTTGGGTCAGATAATGTTTTGAAAATCACTACCTCATACCTTATTGATGATGATAGTGATGATGCTGACCTTATTGTCAGAGAATCTCTTGTCGGAGGTCTTTCAGGTATTACAAATTTGAAATTCAATGAGGATGATACTATGGTTGATGAAAATACATTTACTATATCAAGTTCTTCTAAAGTAGGGGCAACAATTGCTGACGATATTCAAAACTCATCTCTTTATTCTGGAATACTAGCCTTAATAGCAATATTCCTTTATATATTGATACGATTTAGAAAGTGGCAATTTTCCACAGGGGCTGTGGTTGCACTCTTCCACGATACTTTATTTGTTTTATCTGCATTTTCAATTGCTAATTTATTTGGTATATCCTACGAGGTTGATCAAGTATTTATTGCTGCTTTATTAACTATTATTGGATACTCTATTAATGATACTGTTGTTGTTTTTGACAGGGTCAGAGAAAATTTAGGTATTAAGGCTGGAAGTGAAGTTATTCCCGTTGTAAACGAATCTATAAATAAAACTATCAGTAGAACACTCATTACATCGTTAACTACTTTTGTTGTTGTTTTAGTTTTATTCCTGTTTGGTGGTCCTTCTCTTAGTGGCTTTTCATTTGCTTTACTAATTGGAATTATAGTAGGAACATATTCATCTATTTTTGTTGCTACACCTGTATTTGTTGATCTAATTAAAAGATAATTTTTGTTAGATTATATTTCTGATAAGAATTACTGAAATAAGTAACAATTATGAAATTAAAAACATCCTTTGTCATCTTTTTTTTTCTTATAGTATTTAGTTCACCGTTCTTTTCTTTCTCTAGTAAAAAAATCAAAGTCTATAAAACAGATTCAGAAATAATTCTTGACGGAGTTTTAGATGAAAAATTTTGGTCGGAATGTGAGTTAATAGATAACTTTTTTCAACAATTTCCTGATGACTCAATACAATCGAATTTGATTACTGAGGTTAGGATAGCATACACTGACCAAAGGATTTTCTTATCAGGAGTAATGTATGATTCCGTTCCTGAGAAGTATTTGATTAATTCCTTGAAGAGAGACTTTGGAGGCCCTGAAAATGAGTCGGTAACATTTACATTCGATACATACAATGATCAGAAGAATGCATTTAATTTTGGTATAACACCTTACAATGTTCAAAGAGAAGTTCTCATCTCCGAGGGTGGTACTAGTACTTGGGGAGGGGGAGGAAGAAGTTCAAGTGGTCCTAGTTGGTTTAACAGTTCTTGGAATACTAGGTGGGAATCATTTGTAAAAAAACATGATGAATTCTGGATAGTAGAGATTTCAATTCCCTTCAAGTCATTAAGGTATAGACAAGATAGCAAAATATGGGGTTTTAATGTGTGGAGAAATAATGTTGCTACAAATGAAAGATCAAATTGGACTACTATACCAAAAGGATATAATATGTACAATCTATCATATGCTGGTAAAATTGAGTTTGATTCACAGCTTCCTCTCTCAGGAAAAAATATAGTTCTAATTCCATACATATCAGGAAGTGGTTTTGATGATAAAATTGGTCAAGATGACAAAAAATTTAATCCAGATTTTGGCTTGGATTTAAAGGTTGGATTAACATCATCTCTTAACTTAGATATAGCTATAAACCCAGACTTTTCTCAAGTAGAAGTTGATGAGCAGAGAACAAACTTGACTAGGTTTGAATTGTTGTATCCAGAGAAAAGAGAGTTCTTTATCGAAAACTCTGATCTTTTCTCTGATGTTGGAGATTATAGGAATAGACCATTTTTTTCTAGAAGGATTGGAATAACCTACGACTCAACACAAGAGCAGTATATCCAAAACCCTATAATTTTTGGAGCTAAGTTAAGTGGAAAAATTGGAGAAAATTACAGAGTTGGTATCCTAAATATGCAATCACAAAAATTATCATCTATAAATCAACAAGGAATAAATTATGGCATGGCTGTTATTGAAAGAAGAATATTTTCAAACTCTAGAATATCCTCTTTTTTAATAAATAAACAACCAATCAACAGTCAAAGTTTTACTCCACAATCATTTAATAGAGTAGCTGGTGTAGAGTTGAAACTTTTAAGTGATAACACCAACTTTTCTTCTGACATATATTATAATAAAAGTTTTGACGATCAACAAACAAGTGAATCATACTCGTGGGGAGGTAATGCTGTTTATACAAACTCAAAAATAAGAGTCACAAATTATTTTAGTAAGGTTTCGGAAAACTATAATCCTGAAGTAGGTTTTATAAGAAGAAAAAATGTTTTTTTCTATAGTCCTTCAGTTAGATACTTATTCTATCCCGAAATTGGAAAGGTAAATAATCACGGACCTGAAATAGATTATGAGTTTTATAATCATCCTCGATATGGTGATACAGATAGAAAATTAGAACTTCAGTACTCAATAACTCTAAATAACTCCTCTAGATTCTCCTTTGATTATGAAAAAAGTTACACTTTCCTTCTTGAAAAATTTGATCCAACAAGAACAGGAGTAGAGTATTTACCAGCTGAGACAGATTATGATTATTCTAGATACTCAGTAGACTACACTAGTAATAGACAGAAACCATTTTATTTTACTTTAAACTCAAAAGTTGGAGGATTTTTTAACGGAGACATATATTCATACGGCCTATCAATCAATTACCGTTTTGTTCCACACGTAAACATAGATTTCTCCTATAATAACAATAAGATTAAATTACCATATGCAAGTTCTGACTTAGCTTCGTACTCAACAAAGGTCGAAGTTAGCTTTAATACAAAATTATTTTTAACAACATTTTTTCAGTATAACAGTCAAATTGATAATATCAATTTAAATACAAGACTTCAGTGGAATTTCAAACCTTTATCTGATATTTATTTGGTTTACACCGATAATTATTTTGCAAAGGGTTCGGACCTTTTTAATTTAAAAAATAGATCTCTAGCATTAAAGTTTAATTACTGGATAAACTTGTAGCTTAACAAATAAGCTCTTTTTTTTATATAATAGAAAGTTTTTTTAACAAGTAACATCTAATTACGTAATTTGTTATGATGAACTTCAAACTACCCATATTATTTATATTCTCCTTTTTGTTTCTTACAACATACTCCAGATCGGAGAAAAGAAAAATTTTTGCAAAAAAAGTTTCAGAAGAAATAGTACTAGATGGCCAAATCACAGAGTCATTTTGGGAAGAAGCACAAGTAAGTTCTGATTTTGTACAATACTCCCCAAGAGATTCAATTTTAGCTGAGTTACAGTCTGAATTCAGAGTTGCATATGATGATAAATACATCTACATAGCAGCAAAAATGGAAGACATATCTTCTAAGAAATTTATAGTAGGAGATTTAAAGAGAGACTTTAGAGGTGGATCAATCGATTATATGTCATTTACATTTGATACATTTCAAGATGAAACTAATGGATATATGTTTGGCCTTTCCCCATTTGGTGTGCAGAGAGAGGCACTATTATCTAATGGAGGTGAAGGTAGCTACAGTATGGGAGGAGGAGGTAGTGGAGGAATCAGTTGGTTCAACATCAACTGGAATACAAAATGGTTTTCTGAAGTAAAACTATATGAAGGATATTGGATTGCTGAATTTAAAATACCTTTCAACTCTATAAGATATAAGGAAGGTTCAAAAGTTTGGAATTTTAACTCATACAGGGGAAATAGTAAAATAAATGAAAATTCAGTCTGGACAATTATTCCACTGGGGTATTCCGTTGCCAATTTATCTATGACTGGTGAAATTGAATTTGAATATCCACTAAAGAAATCCTCACAAAATCTTGTATTAATTCCCTATGTCTCTGGATCTGGTGTAAGGAACAAAGTTAGCTTACCAAAAAGAGATTTTAATTTTGATGCAGGTCTTGATTTTAAGATGGCACTGAGCTCATCCCTTAATTTAGATTTGACGTTCAACCCTGATTTTTCTCAGGTTGAAGTTGACGAACAGAGAACTAACCTAACAAGATTTGAACTTTTTTTACCAGAGAAGAGAGAATTTTTTACAGATAACGCAGATTTATTTTCAAACCTAGGTTCACGAGAGTCAAGACCAATGTTTACTAGGAGGATAGGCATCGCAAGGGACTCTACAACAAGCCAATACGTCCAAAATCCAATTATTTACGGAGCAAAATTGTCTGGAAAATTGTCTGAAGATTTGAGAATTGGTGTACTTAATATGCAGACATCTAAACTTTTAAACAGTGGAATTCCTTCTTACAATTATGGAATGGCTGTATTGGAGAAGAATGTTCTTAAGAACTCAAGTATTTCATCATTTATAATTAATAAACAGTCACTCTTTAACGATGAGAGTAAAGATTATGCCCACGAGTTGGATGAATTTAATAGAGTTATTGGATTTGAGTCAAAACTGCAGTCGAATAATACAAGATTTATATCACAACTGTACTATCATCAATCTCTAGAAAAAGATAATAAAGCAAATTCCAATTCTTATGGAATAAATGCATCTTACGAGAAAAGAAATTACGAAACTAATATATACTTTTATGGAGTCGGAGAGAACTTTAATCCAGAAGTCGGATTTGTTCCTAGGAAAGATTATTTATTTCTTAGTCCATCATTTCAGTATAAGTTCATACCTGAGAATAGTTCAATAAATACTCATGGACCTGGAATTGATTATGAGTTTTATAGAAACAAATTGAATGGATTAACTGATTATGATATTGATATTGATTATAACTTTAGGTTTAAGTCATCAGCATACTTGGTTCTTAAGACCAATTTGATTTATACTAAATTATTATATGATTTTGATCCCTCAAGATCTGATGGTATAGCTCTTGCTGCTAACTCTGATTACAATTACACAAATTATACCTTCTACTTTAGATCCTCAGAGAGAAAGCTCTTTTCTTTAAGATTAAATGGTAAGGCAGGCAAATTTTTTAATGGAAACATAAAAAATATTGGAGGAACAATTAATTATAAAGCTCCACCATTCTTAAATGTTGAATTAGGTAGTCAGTATAATAATTTAGTATTTCCAAGCCCATATTCATCTGCTGACTTCTTTTCTTTAGACTCAAAAATTGATATCAGTTTTTCAAAAGACTTATTTCTTAGTACATACTTACAATATAATAACCAGCTTGATAACATAAACCTTAATGCTAGATTTCAGTGGAGATTTCAACCACTATCGGATATGTTTTTAGTTTACACTGATAATTATTATGCTGAGAATCCTCTATTCATGAATCTTAAGAATAGGTCCTTTGCATTTAAACTAAATTACTGGATTAATATCTAGGTCTTCAGATTTGATTTGTTCAAAAAGTTAACTGCTACAATTAGACCAAGTGTTGAAATTATTGCTGCAAGAAGAAATGGTGCTCCAGGAAAATAAATTGCTCCCTTGTTATTTGTGAAAAAATAAAAAAGGTTAGTCATAATTAATGGTCCAACGATTGATGTTAAACTAATTAGACTTGTTATACCCCCTTGGAACTCACCTTGTTCATTGTCAGGAATATTATTTGTCATTATGCCCTGTAAAGCTGGTCCACATAATCCACCAAGAGAAAGAGGTATAGCAAAAGCAAAAACCATCCATCCCTTGTCAGCTATGGAGAAAAGAAATAGACCAGCTATATAAAAAGTCATTCCCAAGTACAGACTTTTAACTTTTCCTAATTTTGGGATAATAAGTCTTATTAACCCGCCTTGAACTATTGCTGCAAGTAGTCCTATGAAGCCTAGTGAATATCCTACTAGTTTTTCATCCCATCCAAAGTTTTCAATAACAAAAAATGACCATGTACTGTGTTTTGAGTGTTGAGCTATATTGAATAGAACAATACATATCAATAGACCCCAAATCAATGGATACCTTTTTAAAGAGAGTAGTGTACCAATCGGGTTTGCTCTTTTAATATCAAACCTTCTTCTGTTTTCTTTTTTAAGAGACTCTGGTAAAACAAAATATCCATATATTAAATTAATAATAGTAAATAAAGAAGCTGCATAAAATGGCACTCTAGATCCATATTGTCCAAGAAAACCTCCTATTACCGGGCCAAGGATAAACCCAAGGCCAAAGGCAGCTCCAATGAGACCAAAATTTTGTGCTTTCTTTTCTGGAGTACTTATGTCAGCTATATATGCCGATGCAGTTGTTAGGCTGGCTCCCATAATTCCTTGAAATATTCTCCCAATAAACAACCACATAATATTTGGTGCAACAGCGAGGACAATATAATTTATTCCAAACCCTAGTAATGATAATAAAATTACAGGCCTTCTCCCAAATTGGTCACTTAATCCACCTAGTACAGGAGCAAATAAAAATTGTAAAGAGGCATAGGAAAACATAAGCCAACCACTGTAAGTTGCTGCCTCGCTTATAGATCCATCAATTAATTCTGATATAAGAGATGGAATAATTGGAATAATTATACCAAGACCTGTTATGTCTATGAATATGGTAATGAAAATAAATAAAAGACTATAATTTTTTTTCTTCATTTTAAGGTTTGGCAATTTAATATTTAATTTCTTTAAATGAATATTTTTCGTACTTTACATTGAAATAACAAACAGCTATGGTTAAAAAGTCAAATAGGAGAAAGTTTATCAATAAATCTTTAGTAACCCTTTCAGGAGCTAGTCTTCTTTCATCGTGTTTAACAAATGAAGATAAAAACGAGACTCAAAATATTAATATAAATTTCAATAAAAAGTTTAATTGGAAGATGGTTACAACTTGGGCTCCTAACATGCCTGTCCTAGGAGAAGGATGTAATCTCTTTGCTGACTGGGTACAAAAAATGTCTGGTGGTAGATTGAATATTAAGGTTTATGGTGGTGGAGAATTAATTCCTAGTTTAGAATCATTTGATGCAGTAAGTAATGGTGCAATTGAGATGGGCAGTGGAGCTTCATACTATTGGGCTGGAAAGATTCCTTCTGGTCAGTTTTTTTCTTCTGTTCCTTTTGGTATGAATTCAAAGCAGATGAATTCATGGATAATATCTGGCGGTGGATATAAATTTTATCGTGAGATATACGAACCTTTTAATCTGATACCTTTCGTTGGAGGAAATACAAGTATGCAGATGGGCGGATGGTTTAATAAGGAGATACTATCCATTGATGACCTAAATGGTTTGAAGATGAGGATACCAGGTTTTGGAGGAAAGGTTTTATCTAAAGCTGGTGGTACAGCAGTGACCGTTGCTGGAGGTGAGATTTATACAAATTTAGAGAGAGGAGTCATTGATGCTACAGAATGGATTGGGCCCTACCACGATTATCTTATGGGTTTTTATCAGGTAGCAAAATACTATTACTATCCTGGGTGGCATGAACCAGGAGGAGTACTAGAAATGATTGTTAATAAAAGTAAGTTTCAATCCCTTCCAAGTGACTTACAGGAAATTATTAAAAAGGGAATAGAATCCTTAAATATTTGGATGCAATGTGAATTTGATTCAAAAAATAGTATCTATTTAAATAAATTATTAAATGAGGAAAATGTTCAGCTTAAAATATTTCCAAAGGATGTGTTAAAATCTTTTAAAGACAAATCAAATGAAGTGCTTCAAGAGATGGTAGATAAAGATCCAAAAAGCAAAAAAATATTTGATGCTTATGAAGATTTTAGAGTAAAATTTAAAGACTGGTCAGTGGTAAGTGATAAGATATATTACGAGCTGTAATTTTTTAAAAAATCTGGAATTAGATAAATAAAGTCAGGGTTAAAGAAAAGAAATATTAGAAATACCAACTGGATAATCACAAATGGAATAATACCCATATATATATCTGTTGTTTTAATTTTTTTCGGTGATACACTCTTTAGATAGAAAAGAGAAAATCCAAAAGGAGGCGTGAGAAAAGATGTTTGAAGATTAATTGCCAACATAATCCCTATCCATAATAGGTCAATATTTAAAGCAATTAGTATAGGAGTTATAACTGGAACTATTATAAATATTATCTCAATAAAATCTATGAAAAAACCGGCTATGAAAACAATTAGTAATACTAGAATCGTAAACATTTCTGGTGAAAGATTTGATGCATAAATCATATCAATAATAAATTTATCTCCCTCTAATCCTCTAAATACAAGAGAAAAAGAAGTTGCTCCTAGAAGAATCATAAACACAATTGATGTTAGTTTCATTGTATCCAAGGAGATTAAGTCAATTTTTTTAAAATTTAATCCACCCTCTAAATAACTTAATATTATTGCCCCAAGTGCACCTATTCCTGCTGCTTCAGTTGGTGATGCGATACCTAAAAATATTGAACCTAGTACAGAAAATATAAGCACAAATGGTAAGATAAATGTTTTTATAAGTTCCGTATTAGTTGTGTTTTTTCTAAAATTTTTAATTTCGTTTTCAGGCATTGCAGGAACCATATCTGGTCTAATGAAAGAAACTGCTGCAATATAGATAACATATAAAAAAACCAATGTAATCCCAGGAAGTAGTGCAGAGGTGAAAAGGTCACCAACTGAAATATTCAATACACTTCCTAGTAAAACTAAAACTACAGATGGAGGAATTATTTGTCCTAGAGTCCCTGATGAAGCTATTACGCCCGTGGCAATTTTTTTATCATATCCTCTTTTTAACATTGTGGGAAGACTGATAAGTCCCATAGTAACTACTGTTGCTCCAACAATTCCAGTTGATGCTGCTAACATCCCCCCAACAATAACTACTGAATAAGCGAGTCCACCCCTAATTTTACCAAATAAAATAGCCATAGTTTCAAGAAGTTTTTCAGCTATACCTGATTTCTCTAGAGTCAATCCCATGAAAATGAATAATGGAACCGCTAACAAGACAAAATTATTCATTATTCCAAAAATTCTGAGTGACACGAGATAGAAGAAATCAATATCAAAAAAAATCAGACCTGCAATGATTGATATTCCTCCTAATGTCAGACCCACAGGATATCCAAAGAGGATTAAAACTATAACTACTAGAAATAAAATAAGTCCTGCTGCTTCCATTACTCAGAACCTTTTATTGAGTTAATTATTCTAATAATTCCAATTGCAGAAAGAAGAAAAAATGATAAGGTAATCACTGATTTTATTAAAAATCTATATGGTAGCCCACCTGGATCAGGGCTTGACTCTAATATATTATATGAATCTTCGACAAATGGTATAGACGTGTATGAGATAATTATACCGAATGGAATTAAAAATAATAGATTGCCAAATAGGTTAACAAGTTTTTTATTTCTTTCGGAAAATTTATTATAAAATACGTCTACTCTCACATGTTCGTCAATATGCAAGGTGTAGACAGATCCTAGTAAAAATATTACTGCAAAAACATGCCACTCCAGTTCATAAAGAGATGCAGTAGAAAAGTTAAAGATGTACCTCAAAAAAACATCTGAGGATACTAAAATTACGAGAAGTAGAGATAGTCTAGAACAGAATTTACCAATTAAATTAGCTGCTTTATCAAAATTCATATTTAACTAAAATACATAATTTTTAAAGATATGCTTTTAATATCTTTGCTAGATATTTAATTATTTTGAAAAAAGATATTACTACTCTTTCAAAGGCAGAAATTAAGAGTTTCTGTACCGATAACGATATTCGCTCATTCGTCTCCTCCCAGGTATATTCATGGATATGGAATAAAAGCTGTTCATCTTTTTCGGATATGTCAAATGTTTCTCTCGAAGATAGATCAAAATTTGACAAAGAATTTTTTATAAATAATTTGGATGTAGACATTGAGGAGGAAAGTTCAGATGGAACCATAAAGACAAAGTTTAAGCTTCATGATGGTAATTTTGTGGAGGGAGTTTTGATCCCTAAAAATAAAAGAATGACTGCATGTATTTCATCACAAGTTGGTTGTTCATTGAGTTGCAGTTTTTGTGCTACAGGTACTCTAGGTCTTACAAGAAACTTATCTGCATCTGAAATTTACCGGCAGGTAGTTTATATCTCAAAAAAATGTATGGAGATATACAATCAGCCGCTTACAAATATAGTATTTATGGGCATGGGTGAGCCTTTATTAAATTATAAAAATGTAATGAGGTCAATACACTTTATAACTTCAGAGGAAGGACTTAACATGTCTTATAAGAGGATAACTTTATCTACATCTGGAATTTCAAAAATGATAAGAAAATTAGCAGATGACAATGTAAAAGTGAATTTAGCTCTTTCATTACATGCCGCAAATGAAGAGCTAAGAAAAAAAATAATGCCAATTGGAAAGTCAAATACTCTAGAGGAAATAAGAGACTCTCTCAAATATTACTTCTCAAAAACGAAGAAAAAGGTAACCTACGAGTATGTTCTTCTGCGAGATGTTAACGATAGCATTGAAGATGCTTATCAGCTATATAAGTACACAAAACATTTAAGCTCAAAAGTTAATATTATCGAATACAATACAGTAGAAGGACTCGAATTTAAGAAATCATCTTTTGAAAAAACAGAAAAGTTTATTGGTTATCTTCTAAAAAAAGGGGTTAATGTAAGTTTGAGGAGAAGTAGAGGTAAGGATATTAATGCTGCCTGTGGTCAATTAGCGAATAAAAATTAAAATTTTACCATTTTCTAGTCGTTATTAGTAGGTATTTAGTTCGGATGCCTAAGCTAAATCTTTATATTTGTAGATTGTATGTACACAAAATGAAGAGGAATTTATCACTTTTTTTATTTGTTATATCGTTTCTCATACTTGGGATCTCTTCCTACGCTCAGCCTGTAGCTCACCTTTCAGTTGATCAGTCATCGATACAAGAAAATGGAGGGTCTACAAAATTAGTGGTTACACTAAAAAATTCATCAGGTGCCATTGAAAATGCAACCTCTGTTACTAATGCAACCATAACTTTTTCTGGAGATGCTGTAAATGGAACGGATTATACCATTTCAAATTTGACGAGCTCTACAGATAATATAATTTCCATACCTGTTGGAGAATCATCTGGCTTTCTAACAATTACAGCTACTAACGATAACCTGGTAGAGTCCAACGAAAAAATTTTAGCGGAGATTACTTCTATAAATGTTGGTACAATAAATAATATTAACAAAGACAGGGAGATTGAGATTCTAGATGATGATTTGATAGTAACATTAAAGCTGCAAGCTGGAGATACATTTCTACTTGAGGAAGGATCTCCAAAAACAAGACTTAGACTTCAGATAAATCAGCCAGCCTCCCAAGACATAGAGGTCCAAGTTGGTATGTCGGGAGGGGATGCTATAAATGCTGATGTTAATTTTACGGGAGTTGTTAAGATAGATGACGGAAGTACTTTTAACGAATTTGAGATTTATGCTGTAGATGATAATGTTTATGAGAACACTGAGACTTTTTATATAAAAACAACGAATATAAAGTCAGGCCCTGGAAACCTGGCAAAGGATTCTATTGGTTTTTCAATTATAGATAATGACCCACCTAAAGTTACTTTCTCTCTTGATAAGGACTCTATTGATGAGGATGGTGGTGTTGCAAAAATTACAATAACACTCTCAAGACCCTTTGATAAAGACTCTAAGATTGCTCTAAACTATGAGGGACTCGATCCATCTGTTAACACAAGTCTAGTAGCTGAAAAAGATACTGACTTTTCAAGTAGTCAGACAGAAATTGTAACTATTCCTGCTGGTGATACAACAGCTGTGGTGATATTAACAGCAATTGATGATAATATTCAAGATCCAAACGAGAGGATTGTCATAACATTAAATAATACATTCTCAGATACACCTCCCTCAGAAAACATAACCTATGAGATTGGAAGAAAAGCTATTATAAAAATAATTGACGACGAAAATCCACCTGTAGCTGTTACCGATATCTATTCTGGTACTCTAAGTGTAGACGAAGGTGGAGAACTTATAATTAGTGATTCTCTCCAAGGTTTACTTGTTAATGACTACGATCCAGAAGGAACTAAGCTTACTATTAAGCAGTTCGGAGTTCCACTATCTGGAATTGTTTCTTGTCCTACTACTGGTTTACCGGGGATCTGTCCAGATGGTACTTTTAGCTATAAACACCAGGGTGATGAAACCCCAAGTGGGGAGGATAAATTTTCATATAAGATCACTGATGAGGATGGATTTAGTGCTACTGGAGAAGTGATAATTACTGTTAATCCAGTCAATGACTGTCCATTTGTAGATGGGGAGGCAATAAAATTAAATGAGGGTGAAACGTTTACTAGAGATTTAACTCTTGGTGTTCTTGACCCTGAGTATACTCTTGGTCTAGATTTAGTTTTAGACTTTGAGTTAGTGTCTCCACCAACAGTTGGAACCATTTCTATTTCTCCTTCTGGTCAGGCAATTTATACGGCGCCACCTTTTATTACTGGTTCAGACCCTTTGAATGTATTCTTTGAATACAAAGTGACTGATGGCGGAGGATGCGTTAAAACTGATGTTATAGCTATTCAAATTAATAATTCGGTCCCACAAGCAGTTGCTGATACATTTGTTGTAGGAGTAGGAGGTACAATTAATATTCTGGCTCCTGGTATACTAGCTAATGATCCTATTCCGGCAGGTGCTACTGGTGAGTCTGGGTTAGTAACTTCTCCATCAATTGCTATAACAAGTGGATCAAATGCATTTAATTTAAATTCAGATGGTAGCTTTACTTATACTCACAATGGAAGTTCATCTCCGAAAATGGATAAGTTTACTTACAGCATGTTGATTATTTACTCGCCTGGTGTTTTTGATATCTCGAATGGGGAGGTATTTATAAAGGTCAACGACTGTCCTACAACTGTCACTGATACTTATGTTGTTGATGAGGGTGGAATTTTAATTGTAGACTCACTTAATGGACTTTTAAATAACGATAGCGACATTAATGGTGATAAGTTATTTGCATACAAGGATTCCGACCCTAAAGTTTTACAAGATCACTCAGAAAGTAAAAAAAGTTTAGTTACTGTCAATGAGGATGGTTCTTTTACTTACACTCATGGTGGTGGTGAGGGAGAATTAGATTACTTCCTATACTACGCAAATGATGGAGTATGTGATAGTCCACCAGATACAGTCAAGATAATAGTTAACCCTGTAAATGATTGTCCTGTGACAAGGACGAATGGATATAACAGTTTGAGCCTATTAGGTGGAGCTCCAATAAAGGATTATATCGAAGCACTTAAGGATTTGAATGGAAATTCAATTTCTATAGATAGTGTAAATGTATCCCCTGTTGGAGATACCTTAACAGTTTATACATCTGACGGAACGACATGGATACTTGATATGGACGAGGGGGGAACATTATCAAGAGATTCTCTAGGTGGAGCTTTGACGTTAGACAAAGATCCCGATGGTGATTTTATATATATGAGGGAATTATTACCTGGATCTATCAACTGGATACTGGACAAAGATGGTAATCCTGTATACCCTTTTCCAGCTCACGCAAAAAGCTATACTGTCAACCCAGATGGTTCATTTACCTATGAACATGATGGTGGGGGAAATGTTAGAGATAAGATATATGTAGAGGTATGTGATATTCCTCAGAATGGAGTTTCTTGTTGTTCTGTAGATTCAATTATGCTATTTTTTGGTCCGGATAATGCATGTGCTGAGGGAATTACCGACTATTTCACTGTTAATGAGGGGGGGGCTTTGGTTGCAGATGTTGCAAATATGGGATATAACCAATACATGTACGATAAGAATAACAAAAGTGGTGGAGGTGGTAGAGAATATACGGGAGTCTTATTTAATGATGTGGATGAGGAGGGAGATACTTTAAATGTATCACTTGGTGATAAGCCAATATTTGGAACGATTTTAGGAGATACAATCTATCCAGATGGATCATTCACTTATATTCATGACGGTGGAGAACAAACACATGATTCTTTTACATACTTCATGGGAGATATGCAGAGGGAATGTGCCGAAGTTAAGGTTTATATAAATGTGGTTTCTGTCAACGAATGCCCTACAGCAAATGACACGATCTATACTGTTGATGAAGGAGGAACTTTAACAATAACAGGTTTAGCAGGAGGTAGCGACGGAACATTTAGAAATTTCCCAGGCATAATGGGTAATGATTTTGATGTAGATATTGGATCAAGACCTCAAATTACGAATAATCTTATCGCCTTTTACTCGATGTCTGAATATTATGATACGATTCCAGGTCCTGACTTAGACCTTGACGGTGTGATATTACCTACATCCCTTGTACGTAAGGAGGCAAATGACAAGAGTGGTAATAATTTTGATGGATTAATGAAGGGGGGCGTTCCAGATACTTTGAGTCTTGATAATCCTACTAATTGTGCAGCTCTTACAGGAGGAAAGTGCCATTCACCTGCATATTTAATTAATTATCCTAACGCTCCTAGGGTAGTACCAGATAGATTCCAGCCACCACACGACAGGAATGCTTTTGAATTTGATGGAAGTAAATCATTTGTTGATGTTCCTGACCAAATTTTAGCATTAAATAGATCAAGATATACTATTTCAGGTTGGTTTAGATCGTTTAATGATCCGGCAGATAATCCAACACTATTGAACTTTACTGTTGACGGGAAAGAGAAAGGGCTTAAGATAGGAATTAAAAATAACAAACTAGAGATAGGAATCGGTAATGGGACTGGTTACTCTGTTAAGCCTCTATCAACTATAGGTACCACTGATCTCCTAGCTTCATGGAATCATTTTGTACTAATCAAAAATGAAAATAATTATAAGGTATACCTTAACAAAGAAGAGATATATTCTCAAGATCTAAACAATACTTCTTTATCTGGAATTTCTGCAAAATTATTAATGGGAACAGACCTCTCTGGAAACTTTTTCAAAGGTAGGATGGATGAGTTATATGTTATAGGTGATACAATTTCTAACGATGATATATTAGGACTTTATTACGGAGTTTCAACATCTCTAGTAAACGCTCCTGACGATGGAGATTTAACAAATTTTGATGTTGACGGCTCCTTTACATATGTTCACAGTGGTAAAGATGGTGATTTAGTTGATAATTTTATATATGAGCTTTCCGACGGTGAATGTACTGATCTTGGTAAAGTTACAATTATAATTAATCCTGTCAATGACTGTCCAATTGGAGTTGATGATACAATAAATGTAGATGAGGGAGGGACGGTTGTTTTAAATGCTCCTGGTCTTTTGGCAAACGACACAGATGAGGAAGGTGATGATTTAAAAGCATTTAAGTTCATTGATCCTCTTTATGGAATTGCTACTATTAGTGAGGACGGAAAGATAGAATATATACATGATGATTCGGAGACTACTTTAGATTCTTTGAGGTATATTGTAAAAGACTCAATCTGTGGGGATACGGCAACTGTTTACATAACAATAAATCCTGTTCCTGACTGTCCTATTGTTGAGGACGATGTATACTATGTTACCGAAGGAGATACTCTTACTGTAGATTCTTGCTTTACTCAACCACTTAATGTCGGATCAAATTTTGAAAATTGGAATATCAACGAGCCTAATAGCTCAGGTAATGAAAATATTGGAGAGATACTATCTACTGGTAAGTGGAATGATCACAAAGATACACTTTCTCAGAGGTATCTGATGGAAGTCAATAGCTTAACAACATCAAAGTCTGGATATACATATGCTGGTCAGTATGATGGTCACTCCTATTTCATTTCAAATCAAACCTATAAATGGTTTGATGCTAAAGCACATGCAGAGTCTAAAGGAGGTTATTTAGCTATGCTAAAAACTAAGGAAGAAAATGATACTGTTGCAACAATGATATCTGAAAGTCTCCATTTCGGTTTGTACCAAGATACAGCAGATCCCTATTTCTCAGAGCCAAAAGGTGGATGGAAATGGGTTGATGGAAGTTATTTATATGATTCTGGTGGAGATAGGACCTTGTGTGGAGTATTGTTAAATGATAACGATGGAGGTGCAGATACTATATTTGTTAGTGACTGGACACTTCCAGTTAACGGAGTTTTAGATAATAATGAGATAAAGTTTGATGGTAAATTTACCTATTATCATGATGGCAGTCAACTTGGAGACACGATAGAATATAAAATAGAGAGTGAGTTATGTGAAAGTGATAGCTATGGAAAAATAATAATAATTCCAATCAATGTTAATGATTGTCCTGAAGCTGTAAGAGACACTTTCTACATTGACGAGGGCGCAACACTTGATACCTTAGGCATACTTTTAAATGATATAGATGTTGACGGTGACAACCTGCGTGCTGAGAAAGATACAATAAGTTCAGGGTATGAGAATCACGGTATAACACAGATTTTCCCTAATGGTAGGTTGTTATACCAGCATGATGGGTCAGAAACATCTCTTGATAGCATAAGCTATAAGGCTATTGATCCTTCTGGTTGTGCAGTGCCTTCAAAAATTATTATAATAATAAATAGAGTTAATGATATACCAGTGGGAGTTGATGATTTCTACTCTGTATTTGAGGGAGATACTCTAGTTGTTGACGAGATTAATGGATTACTTTCTAATGATTCCGATGCAGACTCTTTGAGTCAATTGAAGGTACTTATAATTAAAAATGTTCCTGTTGGAAAATTAGATATTAATGATGACGGATCATTCACTTATATTCACGACGGTTCAGACGATCCAAATGAGGTTTGCTTTACATACAGAGCTTATGATGGTGTTGTTGGTCCTCCACCAGGTTACTCTGATGAGACAGAAGTTTGTATTACCATAAAAAATAGATTACCTGTTTGCGATGGAGAAGAATTTACTATTCTTGAGAATGAAGTACTAACGACAGATTTAACAAATGGAGTACTTTCAAATTGTATAGATCCAGATCCGCAAGATATATTGACAGTGATATTAGACACACCTCCAACCAACGGAGCCTTTGTATTAAATGATGATGGTACCTTTACTTATGATCACGACTGTTCTGATGATCCTGACGAAACTTTCTTCACATACTTTGTTACTGATGGAGAAGATACTACAAAGGTTAGTGACACAACAAGAATTATTATAGAGAATGAGTGTCCGGTTGGAAATGATGACCTCTATTCGGGGGTTGATGAAGGAGGTATACTAAATATTGGTCCTTTTGACGGTGTGCTATCAAATGACACTGATCAAAATTCATGTGATATTTTACAGATAAAACCTCTTGATCCACCTTTATTTGGAGGGGTTGTGCTTAATTCTGACGGTTCATTTGATTACACTCACGATGATAGCGAGAATTTTGAAGATAAATTCACGTATCTTCTTAATGATGGTGAATGCAGCACATGGGATACGGTTACTGTCACAATAAGAATAGATCCTGTTCCTGATACTCCACCGGTAGCTCTTCCAGACAGTTTTCCTTGTATTGATGAGGGAGGTTTTATTCAGATGGTTTTACCAGACGATGGAGTTATGTCAAATGATTATGATGATGATCCAGGTCAGACACTTAATACTGTATTAGTTGTGTATCCACTACATGGTACTCTAATATTAAATCCAAATGGTACCTTTATTTACACTCATGATGGTGGAGAATCTACATCGGATTCCTTTACATACTATGTTGTTGATGATACAGGTCTAACAAGTGACACTGTAAGTGCAAAACTTTGTATTAATCCAGTAAATGATTGCCCAGTTCCAGTTGATGATGTATTTACCATAAATGAGGGAGAAATAATTGATTCTACATTGATTTTTAATGATTTTGATGTTGAAGGCAATGATCTCTTAATTAATATAACATCACCGCCATCACTTGGTGGATTTAGTTGGAATCAAGATGGTACTTTTACATATAGTGCGCCTGATGATATTCCTGCTCCTGGTCCAGAGATTGTTACTTTTGAGTACATGTTAACTGATGTTGTTGACGGCTTTGCGTCCTGTGACTCAACAGCTACTGTCACAATAATCGTTAATTATGAAAATGATTGTCCAGTTGTAGGAGATGATTCAATAATCGTAGATGGAAGTTCTGCAAATTCCAGGGTAGTTTCAGTATTAGATAATGACTATGATCCTGACTCTCAGATTGATACTACAAGTGTTAAAATAATTTCAGGTCCTAAATTTGGTGATGCAATTTCAAATATTGATGGAACCATTACATATAATTATGATGAATCACCTATTCCGTTTGATACAATAACATATAGTGTCAGTGATTATGAAGGATGTGAAAAAATTGGAAAAGTTTATATATATGTCGAAAATCTTAGAGTTCCTAAGTATAAGCTACCAAATTACTTTACTCCAAATGGTGATGATTTCAACGACTTTTTCTTAATTAAATATGAAAATATTCTTATTGAGGATATGAATTTTGAGGTTAAAATATATGACAGATACCAGAGGTTAATTCATGAGTCATTTATTCAATCATCTGATAAGGTTTGGAATGGAATGAACATTGATTCATCTGGTATTGTTAAGACAGATTTCTATTTCTACGAGATAACGCCTGTAGAATACTATAATACTCCATACGTGAGAAGAAGGGATAAATTAGTAGGAACTGTTTATCTAGAGAAAGAGAGATAATCTATCTACCTCATGAAATTATAAATAGCAAATGTAGCTAACCAGTGCTCACCCCCATAACCACTATCAAACATAATATCGTATCCTTTTTTTGTGTGAACATTTGATATTGATAAAAGAAATTTTTTATCATTATCATCATCTAAATTATTCGCAATATCTTTTAATGTCCATGCTCTGTGAAACATTAATCCTATTAGATGTCCAATTCCAGGGTCTTCAGGGTCCAATACTACTGGAGGATCAATTATATTTTTGAATTCAGATTTTCTAAATGATGGAAGAAAATTTTTAAACCATACATTAAAATCTTCTTTATCTAAAATAGTTGACATCAACGCAGCCTCTGCAAGACAAGGTGACAGAAAGTCTGTTCCAGATGGCTCATATGCTACTGGACAATTTTTGTCTGGTAAAAAGTTTTTAATACTATATTCTTTTATCTTATTATACAGTTTTATGTCATCGGATACCAAGGCATACTCAATCATGAGTGAAAAAGAGAATGCTGTATTTGAATGTGTTCCAGGCCTAAGTGGAGAGGAAAGTTTATCAAGAAATGTGATTGTCCTATCTCTTAAAAGTTCTACTAGAGGTTTTAAATTTTTTGACCATTCTTTTGAGTATTCATTATCCCAGCTTAATAGTTCTGCGTAAAGTTTCATGAGCCAAGCCCAACCATACGTCCTCTCAAACCCTTTAGCAAAATCCTGTTGAAAAAATTCAAATTCCTTATCAAGATTTTCCTTCGTTAAGTTATTTCTCAATTTTTGTATTATGCTATCTCTTTCAGGAATATTTGGATATTCTTTTAGAATCTTTACCATTGCCCAATGTCCGTGTACTGCAGAGTGCCAATCCCAACATCCATAAAATGAGGGGGTTAACTCATAATGTGGTTTAATCCATTCATCACTGATGAATCTATACCCAATCTTATATGGAAATTTTTTATCAACACAATCTATTGATAACTTTATCAGATCTTGTGCCTGTGATTCGTCAATTTTTAGTATATCTTCATGTTTAGATATGTTTGTATTGGTACATGCAAATGATAAAAAAGAAATAATAAGTAAAATTTTTTTCACTGTTTCTTGCTTGCATTAAATAATCTTTCCTTTTCTTTTGATGTCAAACTGGAGTAACCACTTTCGGATATCTTATCTAGTATTTTATCGACTTCATCTTGTGTTGTTTCATCACTCTCCTTTTGAAGTTTATTCTTTTTTTCTTTTTTCTTTTCATTGAATAAGTTGAGAAAATTAATAATTCCCTCACCAATATTAATTCCATTTTGTAACTGTCTAATAAATATATAACCTATAAATGCTCCTCCAAGATGAGCTATTTCTCCTCCGGCGTTAGTCCCTGCAACATCAAAAAAAGATAGAAGCACATAAAAGAGAGCAATGTATTTAATTCTTACTGGACCAATTAATAGAAGATGAAATGTATAGTTAGGCATTAATGTTGCAGATCCAACAACAACACTGAAAACTCCTGCAGATGCTCCTAACATAAGTGACTCAGACACCCTATCTCCGTAGTAAGGAATAATATTATAAATAGCCATGTAAAATAAGCCACCAATTATACCCCCTAGTACATAGAGTGATATTAATGCATTATTTCCAATATTATCATAAATTATTTTTCCAAACCAGTAAAGGAAAAGCATATTCCAAAGTATGTGCATAAAGCTCATGTGGAGAAAGAAATAGGTTATTATAGACCATGGTTGAAGAATAAAAGTACCTAGAGAAGCAGGTAACATTAGTTTATTAATAAACAGTGTAAAAAAGGATGATAGTCCAGATATTGTTAATATAACTTGTACAATATTAATGCTCACAAAGACAATTATGTTAATAAGTATTATCTTAATAAGACCGTTGTCTCTCTTATTCCAAGCTTTTTTAATATCCTCAATAATAAAGTTAGCCATTTCTAGTAGTAGGTTCCGTTTTTATTTTTCCAGTATCTTAAAATTATATATCCAATAAGCATTCCTCCTAAGTGTGCTAGGTGAGCTACATTGTCTCCAGGCATTCTATTTAGTTCACTCCAAACTTCATAAATACCGTATCCTAAAACAAGATATTTAGCTTTTATAGGAAATGGAAAGAAAAGCATATATAATTCCATGTTTGGAAATAACATTGCAAATGCCAACAATATACCAAAAACCGCTCCAGATGCGCCGACCATAGGAATATTGCTCTTACCCTCGAGAATACTTCTTGCTATACTAATACTTTCATCTATGTATTGAGATGACTCAGGATTCTCGGAGTAAGAGTTTATAAAATCATATAATTGATTATAATATTCTTTTGATTCGTCAAGTATTAATTTTCGAAAAGATTCAGGTGATGGCTGAGATGTGTATCTCATTACTTTATTTTCTAGGTTAAAGTTTTCAATAAAATTAACTCCAGAGTATAATACTCCAGCACCAACACCGGTTATTAAATAAAAAATAAAAAATTTTCTAGAACCCCAAACTCTCTCAAGAATTGGACCAAAGACAAGTACTGCAAACATGTTACTAAAAATATGGCCAATTCCTGCATGAATCCACATGTAAGTGAGGAATTGGTAAGGTTTAAACTCTGGAGAAAGAATGTACCTTAGTCCAAACCACTCTATGACATAGCCTGTTGTGAATAGAAATATTATTCCATTGATTATTAAAATATTTTTTGCTGCTGGAGTAAGGTTAAACATCAGAATAAGTTTTCTACTTTTTCAATACCTAATTCAATATAATTTTGTTTCCCATCAGGGGTAAATTTAGGGTTTTTACATGCAAATAATTTATCTATAATTAGATTCATTTCTTCCTCACTTAAAACTTTACTAGATATAATTCTTACTTTTTTTGAGAAAAATTTAAGAATTGATATTCTTCTCTCATTTTCAATATCTGTATTATTATTTTTTACCTCCTCTATAAACCCTTCAATTAAATCTTTTTCGTTAACGTCATTTATCCCTGCTGGGGTACCATTAATAACAACTGAATTTTTTCCAAAATAATCTATATCAAAACCTATTGATCTGATATCCTCAAAGATAATTTTCATGATCTCAAAATCAGATTTGTTTAAGTCAATATATTGTGGAAATAAATTTTGTTGAGTATGGGAGAATTTATTCACACCTTTTTCAAACTTTTCAAATATTATTCTTTGTTGACAATTTCTATGGTTAAAAACAAGGAGTTTTTCACCGAGCTGTTTAAATATAAATTTATTCAGAAACTGAACAGGCTTATTATCTAGAATTGATTCTTCATTATCGCTAAAAAGATTTGAGGTTTTGTTTTCTGATTTAACACTTTCAAATATTTCATCCCAATCGTTTCCTCTCTTAATATTTATATCATTTGAATTCTTAATTTTTCCTTTATTTGTATCATAATTTGAAACAGCTTTTTTGAGAAAATTGACATCAGCATCAAAGTTAATTGATGGAGATATATTGTATTTGTCAATTGTTTTTCTAACACTTGAATTAACAAGACTATAAATTAACTTTTCGTCCTCAAATTTAATTTCTGTTTTTGTTGGATGTATATTAATATCAACCTTTGATGTATCTAGATTAATGAATATTATATAAAAAGGATATTTCTTTTCATCTATCAGGCCCTCATAACTTTTATAAATAGCATGTCCAATGTAGGTGCTTTTTACAAATCTGTTGTTCACAAATAGAAACTGTTCACCTCTTGTTTTTTTTGAGTTTTCAGGTTTGCCTATGTATCCAGTTATATTAATACCATCAAATTCCTCTTTACATTCAATAACTTTTTTTTCATAGTCTTTCTTGAAGATTTCAATTATCCTTTTTTTAAGATTTGATTCTTTCAAGTTAAAAACCTCAATCTCTTCATTTACTAAAATAAAATTTACTTTATTGTTTGATAGAGCGCATCTGATAAATTCATCAAATATATGTCTTAACTCTACATTATTAGACTTTAAAAAATTTCTTCTTGCTGGTATATTGAAAAATAAATTTTTTACATTGATTATAGTTCCAGATTGTATCTCAGATTTTTTTTCTTCTAAAACTTTTGAGTCTTTTATAACTATTTCGTTACCAATTTTACATGTTTTCGTTTTGGATTTAATTCTTAATTCTGCTACAGATGATATTGAAGAAAGAGCTTCTCCTCTAAAACCCATTGTTTTAATTTTATAAAGATCTTCTGCAACTTTTAATTTTGATGTAGAATGTCTAAGAAAGCATTTTTTAATATCTTCTTTGTTCATACCCATCCCATCATCAATTACAGTTATAGATTCTTTACCAGCATCTTTAACAATTAGTTTTATATTTTTTGCATTTGCATCAATACTGTTTTCAATCAGTTCTTTAACAATAGAAGCTGGTCTTTGAATTACTTCTCCAGCTGCAATCTGATTTGCAACTGCTTTTGGTAATAATTTGATTTTACTCATTTCTTTTTTATGAAATTTTTGTACAGAAACCATAAACAAAATAACGGAACAAAAATAAAAATTTTATTACCTGCATATAACCAGCCAAAAATAAAAAATGATAGAAAAAATGCTATTATTATTTGCAATTTTGAACCACTTAATTGTTCAGTTTTTTTGGACCTACTGAAATATTTTTTTGAATTTTTTATTCCTGAAACTCTTTGATCTATGTCATCTTTGACTGGGTCATAATGTCTAGGTGAGAATTTGAATTTTCTGTTGTTTGGGAGTCTTATAAATGATGGCAACTTCATTTTTACAAATCATATTAATTAATCTTAAAGATAGATTTAAAATTTGTTAAATTCGTAATGTTACTTGAAATGAAGATAATATTTATTTATTCTGGAAATTTTAAATCTTTGAGATTTTGATGAAGATTGGAATTTTATGTTATCCTACCTTTGGTGGAAGTGGAGTGGTTGCTACAGAACTTGGAAAGTCCCTTTCGGAGAAAGGTAATATTGTTCATTTTATATCTTATGCTCAACCTGCAAGGTTAAACTTAATTAGTGATAATTTATTTTATCATGAGGTATCCGTCAAAAATTATCCATTGTTTGATTTTCCCCCTTATGAAACCTCTTTAACAAGTAAGTTGGTTGAAATTGTCAAGTTTGAAAAACTTGACTTAATACATGTTCATTACGCTATCCCACACGCTTCGGCCGCAATTCTAGCTAAAGAAATTTTGAAGACTATGGGTGTTCATATTCCTGTAATTACAACACTTCACGGAACGGATATTACCTTAGTTGGAAAAGATCCATCGTGTAAACCAGTTATAAACCATTCTATTAATTTATCAGATAAAGTTTCAGCTGTTTCAAAAAGCTTAAAAGATGATACAAAAAAAATATTTGATATTAAAAACAAGATAGATGTTATACCTAATTTTATTGATCTCAAAAAATATGCCTCTGTCAAAAAAAATAATTATAGATCGAAGTTTTGTGAACAGGGTGATAAGCTTTTAATACATACGTCTAATTTTAGAAAAGTAAAAAGAATCCAAGATGTCATCAATGTATTTTGTAAAATAAGGAAAAAGAAAAGGTGTAAATTAATTATGATAGGTGATGGCCCCGAGAGGGCAAATATTGAGTCTTTAACCAGAACACTTTGTTCCCTAAATGATGTTATTTTTATTGGTAAGGTTCCTGATGTTGAAAACGTATTATTTAAAGCTGACCTTTTTCTTTTGCCATCAGAGAAAGAGAGTTTCGGTCTTTCAGCTCTTGAGGCTATGGCCTCATCAGTTCCTGTCGTCAGCTCTGATGCAGGTGGTCTACCTGAGTTGATTGAAAATGGAAAATCAGGCTACATTTGCAAAATTGGAGATGTTGAGGATATGTCAAAAAAATCTCTCGAGATTTTAGATGACAAAAATCTAAAAGTTTTTAAAGATAATGCTTTTAAGAGGGCAAAAATTTATGATATTGAGAAAGTATTACCAGAATATATTAAAATGTATAAGGGTGTAATTAAGTAGCATATAAGTGGTCAAGAAAAGAAAAAAAATTTATGTTTTAGATACCTCTGTAATATTATATTCTCATGATTCAATTATGAATTTCGAAGAAAATGATATAGGAATCCCTATAACCGTGCTAGAGGAGTTAGACCATATGAAAAAGGGAAACGATACCCTAAATTTTGAAGCAAGAGAATTTATAAGGATGATTGATAAATTATCTAATGAGAAAATGCTTAGCGATTGGATTCCCTTAAATGGTAAGACAAAAGGAAAATTTAAAATTCTAGTTAATCAAGAAACAAAAAATAATATTTTTCATGATGATATTAACGACCACAAAATTCTGGATTCCGCTTTAAATCTTCAAAAAGAGGAAAAAGATAAAACAGTTACTTTAGTATCGAAGGATATAAATCTAAGACTTAAGGCTAAATCACTAAATCTAAAAGCTGAAGATTATCTTACCGGTAAAATTAAAAATCTTAATTCTCTGGAATATGAAAGTCAGGTAATTGATAACATAAAGTCAGGAACAATTGATGAAATATATTTAAATAACACAATTAGTAAAAAAGATATTTTCCCAAGAAAAAAACTTTCCGATAATTCTTATTATGTATTAAAAAACACTAAAAAATCTGCTTTAATATATCATGATTCGGATGAAGGAAATATATGTAGGATTGAAAAGACATCAGTTTCTGGTATTACTCCAAGAAATGCTGAACAAGCCTTTGCTATTCATTCTCTATTAAATGAAAAAATACCACTTGTATCAATAAATGGAGTAGCTGGAACAGGTAAAACCTTACTTGCAGTTGCTGCTGCAATATCCCAAAGAAGAAATTACAAACAGATTTTTGTTGCTAGGCCAATTGTTCCTCTTGGTAATAAAGATATTGGGTATTTGCCTGGGGATATTTCTTCAAAGATAAATCCCTACATGGAGCCGTTGTGGGATAATTTTAAATACATACAAAATCAATATAAAGAAACTTCAAAGGAGTTTAAAGTTCTTAAAAATATGATTGAGTCTGAAAAACTTGTTATACAACCTTTAGCTTACATAAGAGGAAGAAGTTTTTCTAATATTTTCTTTATAATCGATGAAGCTCAGAATTTAACACCTCACGAGGTAAAAACAATTATATCAAGAGCAGGGGAAAATACTAAAATTGTTTTTGCTGGAGATATTAATCAGATTGATACACCATACCTTGACTCACAAAGTAATGGTTTATCATATCTAATTGATAAACTTAAGGGCCAGCAATTATATTCACATGTAACTTTAAGAAAAGGAGAGAGATCAAAGTTGGCTAATTTAGCGAATGAACTTTTATAGTTATGATTAAATCTTTATCTCAATACAAAGAAGATTACAGAAAAAGCGTTGAAAATCCAGCAGAATTTTGGTCTGAATATTCTAAATCATTTCTTTGGAAAAAAGAACCTAGTAATATTCTTTCTTGGAACTTTGAAGATCCAGATGTCAAATGGTTTTTTGACGGTAAACTGAATATTACTGAAAATATTTTTGAGAGAAATAAAAAAAATGAAAATGACACAGCAATTATTTGGGAGCCAAACGAACCAAATGATAAAAATATAGAATTATCATATTCTCAATTATTTGAAGAAGTATGCTCTTTTTCAAATGTTCTTAAATCTCTTGGGGTAAAAAAAGGGGATAGGGTTATAATTTATTTACCAATGATTCCAGAGGCAGCAATTTCGATGCTAGCATGTGCTAGAATAGGTGCAGTCCATTCGGTTGTATTTGCAGGTTTTAGTGCAAAATCGTTATCAGATAGAATTAATGATTGTAAAGCAAAAGTAGTTGTTACTTCTGATGGTAATTATAGAGGTAATAAAACTATTCCAGTAAAAGATGTAGTTGATGAGGCGCTGAAAACGTCTTCTTCAGTTAAAAGTGTTTTGACTATAAACAGAACAAATTCTGAAATTCAAATGGTTGAAGGAAGAGATTACTGGTATAAGGACCTTGTAAAGAGTGTAAAAAATTACTGTGCTGCAGAAAAGATGGATTCAGAAGATCTATTGTTTATATTATACACGTCTGGATCAACTGGAAAGCCAAAGGGTGTAGTGCATACATGTGGTGGGTATATGATATATAGTCAATACTCCTTTGAGAATATTTTTCAATATGAAAGAGGTGACACGTATTGGTGTACTGCTGATGTTGGTTGGATTACTGGTCATAGTTATATTGTGTATGGTCCACTTTTATCTGGAGCAAAAACTATAATGTTTGAAGGTGTACCTAATTACCCTACTCCTTCCAGATTTTGGGATGTTATTGATAAATATGATGTTAATCAATTTTATACTGCTCCAACAGCTATTAGAGCTCTTCAGTCATATGGTGATAAATATGTAGATGGTTATGAATTTAGATCTCTTAAAGTAATTGGCTCAGTTGGTGAACCAATTAATGAGGAAGCATGGAAATGGTATTATGAGAAAGTAGGAATGAGAAAGTGTCCACTGGTTGATACATGGTGGCAAACTGAGACAGGGGGAATTATGATCTCTCCAATACCAAACGTAATTGATTGTAAGCCAACCTACGCAACTTTACCATTGCCAGGAATTCAGCCAATTTTATTAGATAATGATGGAAATGAAATCAAGGAAAATAATAGGGAAGGAAATTTATGTATTAAATTTCCGTGGCCATCTATTTTAAGAACAACTTATGGTGATCATAAGAGATGTAAGGAAACTTATTTCTCAACATTTAAAGGCTATTATTTTACGGGTGATGGTGCAAAAAGAGATGAGAATGGTATGTACAGAATACTTGGTAGGGTTGATGATGTTATTAATGTTTCAGGACATAGAATAGGTACTGCCGAGGTTGAAGATGCAATAAATCAAGATGTAAATGTAGTTGAATCTGCAGTAGTTGGATACCCTCACGAAATTAAGGGTCAAGGAATATTTGCTTTTGTAATTATAAATAACCCGAAATCAGGATATGATTACTCTTCTTCAATTAGGTCTTCGGTAACAAAACATATTGGTCCAATAGCTAAGCCTGACAATATTTTGATTGTTCCAGGTCTTCCTAAGACAAGATCAGGTAAGATTATGAGAAGAATTTTAAGAAAAATTTCTAGTAAAGAATTTGATAATTTCGGTGATACGTCAACATTACTAAACCCAGAAATTGTGGATTTAATAACTAGTCTATATAAAGACAAAATAAACAGCTGAATTAGTTAATCATATCTAACCCCTCTTCTGGTTGTTTAATATTTGATTTTTTAAGTCTTCTATTTTTCATAGAGAGTAAGTTTTGATCACTAAAACTTTCTTTACTACCATTAAATATTATTCTCCATATTTTTCCTTTTTTTGATTCCGATATGTAAAGAGAACCATCTGGACCTTGTGCTAATCCCATAGGTCTGTATTCAGCTTCTTCCATATCGCTGATAACCTCTCTTCCAATAAAACCATCAGCAAATATTTCCATTTCACCTTTTGGCACTCCTTCTTCAAATGGAATAAAACCTACCACATATCCTGCTTGTGGATAGGGCATTCTATTTGTTGATCCGTGAAAAGCAATAAAAGCCCCATTTTTATATCTTTTAGGAAATTGATTTCCAGTATAAAAAAGTAAGTCATTAGGAGCCCAGTGTGCAGGGAGCCCCATAATTGGATTAGAATAATCTTTTGATTCTATATTACCATTACCTCCATATTCTGGGGCAAGCATTCTTTTATTTTGGAAATGATCGTAATAAGTGTAAGGCCAACCATAATTATCTCCATTTTCAATCTTCATAAATTCTTCTGCCGGAAGGACAGTGTTATCCCATTTTGAATAGTACTGAGGGTAATGGTTGTGAAGAAAATCTCTACCATGATTTACACCATACAAGCTATTCACTTCATTATTCCATGTTAAACCAACTACACTTCTAATACCAGTTGCGTATCTTATCCCATCCTTAAGGGATTGTCCTAATTTATTTTTATCAAACTTCCATATCCCTCCAAGTAATTCCAATTGTTCACATGGGTATTGTCCTTTTACATTTTCAGTTGAGTATGTATTTGGTTTAGTGTCCCAGTCTTCACATGCATTTGTAGGAGCACTAAATGTTACGTACATATTATCTTCTTTATCAAAAGCCAATGATTTCGCGTTATGCCATCTTATTGGATATGGATCAACAAGTACTACTTCAGGTTTACCTTTTGGTATCAGTTCGTAAGGATCAAGCAGCTGTCTATAAATAACGAGCTCTGAACTATAATAAAGGTATCCATCATTTATTTTCATTTCGGTTCCAAATTTTCCATCATTTGGATAATCCCCAAATCTTTCAACTATATCTGCTTTCCCGTCTCCGTCATTATCTCTTAGTGCTACATTACCATTTCTTCCGGATGCTTTTCTAAGTTTTACATAAATATCTCCATTATTTTTAACAGCCAAATGTCTTGAAGGTCCAACTCCCTCAGATACTACTATAGCTCCAAAACCATCAGGCATAAATAAACCACCATTATCACTGTCAGCTATAAGATCTTTTTTTATTTTTTTCTCACTATTTTTTGATTTACTGTAATCACAATTCATGAGAATTGAGGCTAAGGCAAAAAGAAGTAAAATTTTTCTGTTCAATTTTAAAATGTATTTAAGCATAAAATTATCTCATTAAAATTCCATTTTTGAATTTTCTCTTTTCTTTTTTTAGATTGTAGTATGATTATTATCAATTTTCTAACAGCTATTAATTTTATAATCTTTAATAGCGGTAATTTCATTGAAAATGAATTTGTTCGTGTAGAAACCAAATGGAATTTGTATGAAGAGACAAAGAAGAAACTTATTTATGAAGTTTCATTCAATATAATAAATAAGAAAGAATCAGAAATATACTATACTGCATCAAGGGTTAAAAACATTCAGAATATTAATAATATGAATTCTAGCTCTTCGGATGTTTCAAATGAAAATTTAGTTAATTCTAGAACTCAAGCGGGTTCAAAGGTCACTACTGCTGTACAGACAGGTTCATCTTATGTCGATAGTGGAGGAGCAAAATCAGTTGATGATCAGTCCTCTTTATCTGGTGGTGGAGCAGGTAGAACTGATGTCACAGAAAGGAAATCAATTAAAAAAAATGACGTTAATCAAAAACCTGTTATCTCATATAATATTCTTACCCATTTTTTTTCTCTTAACAACTCTAACCCTAAAAACCTCAAATTTTTATTTATGGGGAAGGATGAAAAAATTACAAATTTGATTTCAGATTCACAAGAGACATTTTCTCACAGTATTCCATTAAATAATTTAATTGAAATTGAAGGAAGTAGTATTGATAAACCGTTAATATGTAAAATACCTTCAGAAGGTCTAGTTATAAAGTCAAGAATTGAAATTTCAAAGAGAACAAATCAAAAACCAGAAGAATTTGATTTAGAATTTACTAAAGATGAAGTTTATGCTGGTAAAATAAAGTTATTACTTGATAAAACATTTCATTCAAGTATTGAAGAAGCAATTACTAAGTACAAAGAATTACAGAAAATTCTAAATGAAAATATTTAAGGCGTTTCGAATTAGATATTTCATATATACTTTAATTCTATTAATTTTTTTGTCATGTAGTGATGATGGTGAGGTTAATATTGAGCTGGATGAGTATGATTTAGAAGTAATTTCTTACTTTAAAGATATAGCTCTAGGGTTTGAATATGGAACATCAAGTGAGATCACTAGAAAATGGTGTTCAGATCTGAAAATTTTTGTAGGTGGAGATATTTCAAATGATTTAAATGTTGAACTCAATAAAATAGTAAATGAAATTAGAAGTTTAGTAACGGATAATTTTTTAATTCAAATAGTAAACGATTCATCTCAATCTAACTATTATATTTTTTTCGGGAGTGGAGAAGAGTATTCAAAAATATTTCCTAGTCAAGCAAATTATGTTGATTCTAATTGGGGTTTGTTCTCTGTTTGGTGGGACGAATCAAATTGTTTAAATAGGGGTAATATGTATGTAGATATTTACAGAGCAAATAATATTGGGCAGAAACATTTATTAAGAGAGGAGTTAACTCAATCACTTGGATTAGGTAAGGATTCATTTAAATACCCAAATAGTATTTTTCAGTCATCGTGGACACAAACACTTAATTATTTAGATATTGATAAAGATGTAATAAGACTACTATATCATCCAAAAATGAAAATTGGAGTTGATAGGTATGAAGTTGATAATCTCTTAAGAGAAATATTATTAGGTGAGAAATGATAAAAACCTCAATTGCATTGTGTTGAAGAAAGAACAAATGGCTGAGATAAATTCTGATGAACTTCCAGAATGCTATAATAGTTAACAAAAATCTATTAACTAAATTATAATTATAAAGTGAGGACTCGGAGGGAGTCGAACCCCCAACCTCCTGGGCCGTAACCAGGTGCTCTATCCAGTTAAGCTACGAGTCCATATGTAAAATTAACAATTAATAGTAACTAGTATCAGATTTTTTATGGATTAGGATTATAAAAGTTATCTTTGTTGCATAAATACAACAATGAGAAATATTTTATTTTTATTATTTGTCTCTTTATCATTTAGCTTATATTCTCAAGAAGATACTTCAGGTGAAAATGAAAAAAAATCAAGTATTGTTCCAGAGTATTTTAAAATTCCAGGATACCTTAAACTTAATTTTGGATTATCAACTTTGAGTGATGTAGATGCATCCATGAAGATAGACGCATTGTCGTCAAGGTCTTTTGATCTTTACTATTCAAAACCGATGTTCTTGAGTGATGATTTCTCTTTTAATCCTGGTATTGGTATATCGTCTGACAAGTTGTCTTTCAAAAATGATGTGATACTAAAAAATACAACTACTAATGATGGTATAAATCAAATTGTTATTGATACTCTTGATTTTTCTCCCAAAAAAAATTCTCTTAAAGGAACATACATAATGGTTCCGTTAGATTTTAAATACTATTTTGGATCTGGAAAATTTGATAAGGGTAGATTTTTTATTGGCATTGGTGGTGAGATTGGTTTGTTATTAAATTCATCAACAAAAGTGAAAAATAAGGTTAATAACAATATGACGCACTCAAAAATAAAAGATGATTTTGGTTTAAATCAGTTAAAGTATGGTATTTCCCTGCAGGTTGGATCAGGCAACTTTAATTTATACTACAAGATGAATTTATCTGAACTATTTGAGAAAAATAACCTTCCATTAAATATTGATAAAAATCCAACTTTGAATAAGATTGGTATTTCCTTCTCGATTTTTTAAAAACTCTTTCTTAACCTTGCAACTGGAATATTTAATTGTTCCCGGTACTTAGCAATTGTCCTTCTTGCGACATCAAATCCCTCTTTTTTTAATATTTTTTCAAGCAATTCATCCGGTAGGGGATTCTTTTTATCTTCAGAATCTATGACACCTTTCAAGAAGTTTTTAACGACCTTACTACTTACATACTCATCTCCTTTCTTTATTTTAGACTCTGAGAAAAAGTATTTAAGTGGAAAAACTCCAAAGTCTGTTTGAACAACTTTACTACTAACAATTCTACTTACAGTCGAAATATCCATCTCAATTATTTCTGATATATCTTTTAGGATCATTGGCTTTAAGTCATTCTCATCTCCATCTGTAAAAAATTTTTTTTGATAATCAATTATTGCTTTCATTGTTTTTTTGAGAGTAGAATTTCTCTGATTCAAAGCTTCGATAAACCATTTAGCTGACTGAATTTTATTTTTAATGAAATCATAAGACTCTTTTGATTCACTATCCATTCCCTTTCTTTTGGATAGTTCGTCATACATTGTTATGTAGCTTCTGTTAATATTTACTTCTTTATTTAGAGATGTAAATTCAACCATAAATTCTTTTTCATCTTTTTTGATTATAAAATCAGGAATTAGAAACTCAGTATGACTTAAGTCTTCAGTCCCACCAGAAGGGATAGGATTAAGTGTTTTTATAAAATTAAATGCAAGTTTAATTTTTTCTTTAGATTCATTTATTTTTTCATAAATTTTATCAAATTGTTTTTTTTTGAATTCATCAAAAGAATGAGTTAATATTTCTTTTGCAATTAATTTTATATCATCTAATTCTTCAATCGCATTAATTTGTATTAAAAGACACTCCTCTAAACTTCTAGCGCCAATACCTGGTGGCTCTAATTTCTGTATTTTTGATAGTACTTTTTTGACATCTCGAACTTCTAATTCAATGTTTTCTGAAAAGGCAATATCGTCTATTATAGATTCTAAATCTCTTCTTAAATACCCATCATTATCCAATGTTCCAATAATTTGATTTGCAATTATTTTCTCGTCTGAATTTAATTCTAAATAGTTAAGTTGAATAATCAGATTTTCTCTGAAAGATTCTTTATTTGAAATATTTGATTCTCTAGAAAAATCATAAGAATTTCTATTTGTTTTTTGAGATGTTTTATAAGAGTATTCTTCAATATTTTCAATTGTTTCTTTTTCATTATTTTCAATTTCTTCTAGTGCAGGATTCTCTTCAAGCTCCTTTTTAATTTCTGACTCAATGTTTGCATTCGAAACTTGAAGAAGTTTCATGAATTGTATTTGTTGAGGCGAGAGTTTTTGTTTAAGGTTTTGTCTTAATTCTAATCTTGACATAAATCAATATTTCTATATGCAAATTTATTATAATTACTCTATTCTTTGAAATAAGATTAAATTATCGTTTTTTTACCAGATTAAATCATGAAAAAAGGTAGAACTAAAATATTCAGTCTAGATAATAAAGATGAGGGTAATAAGATTGTTGTGATGGGCTGGGTAAGAACATTCAGAAAAAGTAAGAATGTATCTTTCGTCTCTTTAAATGATGGTTCAACAATAAATAGTCTTCAGGTAGTTCTTGATATGAATACTTTCGATGAGAAAATAATTGATAAAATAAATACAGGTTCCTCCTTAAGAGTAGAAGGAGATTTAGTTAAAAGTTCTGGAAAGAATCAGAAATATGAGCTTTTAGCAAATAATGTTGAGATATTAGGAGAATCAAATCCTGACACATACCCTATACAACCAAAAAAACATTCTTTTGAATTCCTTAGGGAGGTTGCACACCTTAGACCAAGAACTAATACCTTTAGTAGTATATTTAGAATAAGACATGCTTGCATATTTGCTATTCATAAGTTCTTCAATGATAGGGGGTTTGTAAATATCCATACACCTATAATTACCTCCTCAGATGCAGAGGGTGCTGGTGAGATGTTTAAAGTTACATCGCTAGATCTAGATCAAAATGGTGGAAAAAGTATAGACTACACTAAAGACTTTTTTTCAAAGCCTGTAAACTTAACTGTTTCTGGTCAACTGAACGCAGAGTTAGGCGCTCTTGCACTATCTGATGTTTATACATTTGGTCCTACATTTAGAGCTGAAAACTCAAATACTTCAAAGCACTTAGCTGAATTCTGGATGATTGAACCAGAAATGGCATTTTATGACATTGATGATAATATGGATTTAGCTGAGGAAATGTTAAAATTTATTTTAAAGTATGTTCTTGATAATTGCAATTCCGATTTATTATTTCTTGAAAGTTTAGAGTTAGATTCCGAAAAGAATTTACCTCAAATAAAAAGAAATGAAAACCCATTGATTCATAGATTGAAACAAGTTGTTAATAATAAATTTACAAGAGTAAAATATGATGAAGCTTTTCAAATATTAAGAAATTCTAAGCCAAATAAAAAAGGTAAGTTTAACTTTAAAGTTGATGAATGGGGTATTGATTTTCAATCTGAACACGAACGGTATCTAGTTGAAAAGCATTTTAAAAATCCAGTAATTGTAAGTGACTACCCAAAAAACATCAAAGCATTTTATATGAGATCCAACGATGACAATAAAACAGTTGCGGCTATGGATGTATTATTTCCTTCTGTTGGAGAAATTATTGGTGGATCCCAAAGAGAAGAAAGATTGGATATGTTGGAAAGTAGAATGCAAGAAATGAATGTTTCAAAAGAAGAACTCTCGTGGTATTTAGATACAAGAAGATTTGGAACCGTTAAACATTCAGGTTTCGGCCTTGGCCTTGAGAGACTGATTCAATTTATTACAGGTATGAAAAATATAAGAGATGTGATACCATTTCCTAGAACTCCTGGAAATTGTAATTATTAATTATTTCTTGTCATCATCTTTTACCTCCTCAAAGTCAACATCAGAAATATCATCTCCTTTTTTCTCATTAGTCTTACTATCTGCAGATCCTGGTTCTGATTCACTTGCTTGACCTGCTTGTTGTTCTTGAGTTGCTTTATAAATCTCTTGACTAGCTCCTTCCCATGATTTATTCAGCGCCTCAATTGCACCATCAATTTCTTCAATATTTTGATCTTTATGTAACTCTTTGAGCTTATCTAAATCTTTTTGAATAGCATTCTTATTTTCGTCTGATAATTTATCACCAAATTCTTTCAGTTGTTTCTCAGTTTGGAAGATAAGGCCATCTGCTGAATTTAGTTTATCAACTTTATCTCTCTCCTTTTTATCAGTCTCAGCATTAGCTTTAGCTTCATCTTTCATTTTATTTATCTCCTCTTCAGAGAGTCCTGAAGATGCTTCAATCCTTATATTTTGTTCTTTTCCAGTTCCTTTATCTTTTGCAGATACATTTAATATACCGTTAGCATCTATATCAAATGTCACTTCAATTTGTGGTACTCCCCTTGGTGCAGGAGGTATCCCATCTAGATGGAACCTTCCAATAGTCTTATTATCTTTGGCCATTGGTCTCTCACCTTGTAAAACATGAATCTCAACTGCAGGTTGATTATCCGCAGCCGTAGAAAAAGTTTCAGACTTTTTAGTAGGAATCGTTGTATTAGACTCAATAAGTTTTGTGAATACTCCGTTGAGTGTTTCTATTCCCAATGACAATGGGGTTACATCCAATAATAATACATCTTTTACTTCACCTGTAAGAACACCACCTTGAATTGCTGCTCCAACGGCTACTACCTCATCTGGATTTACACCCTTAGAAGGCTTCTTTTTAAAAAACTTTTCTACCTCTTCTTGAATTTTTGGAATTCTAGTTGTTCCACCAACTAATATTACTTCATCAATTTCTGAAACATCGATTTTAGCGTCTTTTAATGCTTTTTTACACGGATCGAGTGTTCTTTCAATTAATTTTTGAGATAATTGCTCAAATTTTGCTCTACTAAGTGATTTAACAAGGTGTTTAGGAACACCATCAACAGGCATTATATAAGGTAAGTTTATTTCAGTTGAAGTCGAGCTTGAAAGCTCAATTTTAGCTTTTTCTGCTCCTTCTTTTAATCTTTGTAATGCCATTGGATCTTCTCTTAGATCTATACCTTCATCTTTTTTAAATTCTTCAGCAAGCCAATCAATTAAAACACTATCAAAATCGTCACCACCAAGGTGTACATCTCCATTTGTAGACTTTACTTCAAATACTCCATCACCAAGTTCTAGAATAGAAATATCAAATGTACCACCACCAAAATCATATACAGCTATCTTAAGATCTTTATCTTTTTTATCAAGACCATAAGCAAGAGCTGCTGCTGTTGGTTCGTTAATAATCCTTTTAACATCTAGACCAGCAATAGTACCGGCTTCTTTTGTTGCTTGTCTTTCAGAATCATTAAAATATGCAGGTACTGTGATTACAGCTTCTTTAACCTCTGAACCAAGGTAATCCTCGGCAGTTGATTTCATTTTTTGAAGTATCATGGCTGACAATTCTTGAGGTGTATACTTTCTTGATCCAATCTTTACTCTTACAGTATCATTTGATCCTTTTTCGACTACGTATGATAAATTTCTTTTTTCTTCATTGATATCAGAATATTTTTTACCCATGAATCTCTTGACAGAATTTATTGTATTTTTTGGATTTGTTATAGCTTGCCTTTTTGCAGGATCCCCAACTTTTCTTTCTCCTTTTCCTTCATCCAGGAAGGCAACTATTGATGGAGTGGTTCTTTTTCCTTCACTATTTGGTATTACAACAGGCTCGTTACCTTCCATTACTGAAACACAAGAATTTGTTGTACCTAAATCTATTCCTATAATTTTACTCATAACATTAATATTTTACCATAGAAATAGACAATAACTGTGCCAGAAACAAAGCATGACAGAATGTCAGCTATTTTTCAATTAGTGCATTCACTTTATTATTCAATACTTCAACAATTCCACCGGATACCTCTAATGAATGAATTTTTTTATTACTTGAATATTTTATAGTTCCGTTTTTCAAAGAACTAATTAATGGAGCGTGGTTATTTAAAATTTGAAATTCTCCCTCAGACCCTGGAAAAATTACAGAATCGACCTCTCCACTGTAAACCTTTTCTTCTGCAGATAGAATTTCTAAAGTCATTTGTAATTATTTTACCTCCTCAAGTAATTTCTCACCTGCAACGATAACCTGATCAATTGTACCTTTTAAATTAAAAGCTGATTCAGGTAAATGGTCTAGCTCACCGTCCATAATCATATTGAAACCTTTGATTGTGTCTTTAATATCAACTAGCTCACCTTTTACACCAGTGAATGGCTCAGCGACATGGAAGGGTTGTGATAGAAATCTTTGTACCCTCCTTGCTCGGTGAACAACTTGTTTATCCTCATCAGATAATTCATCCATACCTAATATAGCAATGATATCTTGAAGTTCTTTATATCTCTGTAGTAATTCTTTTACTCTTTGTGCGCAAGAATAATGTTCAGCACCTACAACCTCTTCAGTTAAAATCCTTGAAGTTGATTCAAGAGGATCAATAGAAGGATATATTCCAATTGAAGCTAATTTTCTAGACAACACACTTTGTGCGTCGAGATGAGCGAAAGTAGTTGCAGGAGCAGGATCAGTTAAGTCATCCGCTGGAACATAGACTGCCTGAACAGATGTTATTGAACCTTTCTTTGTTGATGTTATTCTTTCTTGCATTGCACCCATTTCCGTTGCAAGTGTAGGTTGATAACCTACGGCTGATGGCATTCTACCTAATAATGCTGAAACCTCTGAGCCTGCTTGAGTGAATCTAAAAATATTGTCGATAAAAAATAGAATATCTCTACCCTGACCTTTTCCGTCACCATCTCTAAAGTATTCTGCGAGTGTTAGACCCGAAAGAGCAACTCTTGCCCTTGCACCAGGAGGTTCATTCATTTGTCCAAATACAAATGCAGCTTTAGAATCTTTTAACTTTTTCTTATCAACTTTTGACAAGTCCCAAGATCCTTTTTCCATGGATTCCTTAAACTCATTTCCATAATCTACGATACCTGCCTCTATCATTTCCCTCAACAAATCATTTCCTTCCCTTGTTCTCTCACCAACGCCAGCAAAAACAGAAAGACCTGAGTATGCTTTTGCTATGTTGTTTATAAGCTCTTGAATTAAAACTGTTTTTCCGACACCTGCTCCACCAAATAAACCAATTTTACCTCCTTTGTTATAGGGTTCTATTAAATCGATTACTTTAATACCTGTGTATAGTACTTCAGCTGATGTTGATAAATCTTCAAATTTAGGTGCATCTCTGTGTATTGGTAATCTATCTTTTGTTTTTGGATTATCGATCCCGTCAATGGCTTCACCGACTACATTAAAAAGTCTACCTCTTATATCATCACCAATTGGCATTGAAATAGGCTGTCCTAAATCAACAACATCCATACCTCTCTTAAGACCTTCTGTACCGGTCATAGATATGGTTCTTACCCTGTCCTCACCCAAATGTTGTTGTACTTCTAAAACTAAAGTAGAACCATCATCTTTTTTTATTTCTAAAGCATTGAGAATTTCTGGAAGACTATTTTCTTCAAACGATACATCAACAACTGGACCAATTACAGCAGTTACTTTTCCTTTATTTGACATTTTTTGTGATGATTTATATTAAAATATTTAAAGCGAAATTAAATTATAAATCCTATTAAACAAAGACTATATTAAAGTTATTAACCTTATAATTATTAATTATTTGTTTAACTCAATTCTTATTATTGTTTCGATATTTTTTGTTGATTTATGAACGTATATTTTTCCTCTGTGATAATTTTCTATAATTCTTTGAGCTAGAGTCAGGCCAAGCCCCCATCCTCTCTCTTTAGTTGTAAACCCGGGATTAAAAATAGTTTTAAACTCGTTTTTTCTGATACCCTTACCATTATCAATAAAGTCTATTTCTACAATTTTTTTTTTATTAACTAATTTGATGGTTACTTTCCCATCGGCACTTACAGCATCAATAGAGTTTTTGTATAAATTTTCGATAACCCAACTAAATAATTGTTCATTAAATTTAAGATTTACATCATCTAAATCTAATTTGGTTTTAATTTTTTGAGAGGTTCTCTCTTTTAAGTAATTTATTGAGTTAGTAATTACTTGTGATATATTGTTTTCAATTAGTTTTGGTTTTGAACCAATATTTGAGAATCTATCAGTTATTATTTTTAATCTATTTAAATCTTTATCAATCTCTTTTGATACAATTTTTTTATCAATTTTATTTTTAGATTTAATGTATTCATTCCAACCAATTAATGAGGAAAGAGGGGTTCCTAACTGGTGAGCAGTTTCTTTAGCTAAACCAGTCCACAGCCTATCTTTTTCAGATTTATTTGAATAATAAAATACAAGATAAAGAGACAATAAGACTAATAACAAAAATATTACAAGAAAGTAGGGCGCTAAAATTATTAGATCTAATATGTAAGAATTCTTGAAAAAAATAAACTGTTTTTTTTCTATGCTTCTATTTAAATCACTCAAATTAACTGTAATTGGTTCATATTGTGTCCTCATCTTTTTCAAAACATTTGCCAGATAAAGAGAGTCGTTTTTTATTTTAGATTCATTTAGGTTTTTATATTCGATAATATTGAAATTATCATCAGTTATTATAACGGGTATAATGTTATTTTCTATTAGTATATCCTCCACGAAGATATTAGCAATATCACTTTCATTTGAGGTTGAGATGTATTCTAGAAACTTACCGTATCTCTTAATTGCAGACAACTCTCTTTCTTTTATATCATCTGCAATTTTGTTAAAAAAATATATTGAGGATGTTATAAAAATAAGCACTAGAGTGGATAGTAACCACCTTATATTTCTTCCGGTATTCAGGTTTTAAAAAATTTAAATAATTATCTAAAAATAACTAAATATATTTTTTGGTAATAGAACTTAACTCATGAAATCTCTAACTCTCTCAAAAAATCCTTTATCTGATTTCCCTGGACTAGGTTTAAAGTTTTTAGAATCTTTTAACTGTAATAATATTTTTTCTTCTTCAGCAGTTAATTTTTTAGGTGTCCAAATATTAACATGAATTAATTGGTCTCCTGAAATGGAGGTATTTAAATCCTT
>ENA-OSEY01000080-OSEY01000080.1-marine-metagenome-genome-assembly--contig:-NODE-80-length-63720-cov-9.611191_pt1 | contig 63720 bp, 68 predicted proteins | sample MGYA00248465_ERZ534230 | MGnify/ENA primary metagenome ERZ534230 (study PRJEB26409, sample SAMN06344110) | marine metagenome | isolation source: Sea water from surface | place: Atlantic Ocean:Southern... | reverse complement strand
TCCAGTTCTACTCCAGAAGGGTCTAAGGGCGGAGGAACAAACCATTCTGGCCTAGCATTTGCGTAAAAGGTGCTGCAAAACAGAAATGTGCTTATCAGGCATAAAGTTTTTAGATTAAACATTTGGATTTAATATAATTCCTCAAACAGAGCATCCATTATATTAAAGTATAATTGATTCAATACAGGGAGAATAATGGATTCAAATGAAGTAGTTAATGCTTTTCAAAACGACTCGCTTGGGAGTGATGATGCCGTTGGCATTGCAGACAAAATTAAAAAAGGAGAATTGAGTGCAAGCCTTGTGACTCAAGACGCAATAGAACGTGCTAAAGCAGTTAATCCAAAACTGAATGCAATTACTGTAGAAAATTTTGATTTAGCTCGAACAAATTCAGAAAAGCCTTTTTCAGGATTCTTTCAGGGCGTTCCAACTTTTATAAAAGATACGGATGAGGTTCCTGGTCTTCCATTGTATTTGGGCAGCAGAAGTCTTCCGGGTGAGCCTTCGGATAAATATTCAAAAGCAGCAAAACAAATTATAGATACCGGTCTGAATTGTTTGGGTACCACAACTACTCCTGAGTTTGGCTTGACTGGGACTACTGAGAGCTTGCGATTTGGGGCAACTTGTAATCCATGGAATACAGCTTACTCGACTGGCGGATCTTCTGGTGGAAGCTCTGCCTTAGTTGCCTCTGGAGTAATTCCCATAGCTCATGCAAATGATGGAGCAGGTTCTATTCGAATACCGGCATCATGCTGTGGATTAGTCGGGCTTAAAGCATCTAGGGGTCGAATCAAAGACAAAGAAGTTCCAGGTTATTTGCCTGCAAATATCTTACACGATGGTGTGGTTACGAGATCCGTTAGAGATACCTGGGCTTTCCATGCTGAAATTGAAAAAAACATTCCTGCTAAAGAATTTCCACCAATTGGCGACATATCGGAATCTTTTCCTAAAAATTTAAAGATAGCTGTATTGACAGAAAATTGTCTTGGCGAAGATAGTTCCGCTGAGTTGGTTCAGGCAACTCATGATGTGGCTAGGCTATGCGAGTCGCTTGGCCATGAAGTCGAAATGATATCGAATCCTTTTTACAAAAAATTCGATGAAGATTTTTGGTTATTGTGGGCACACTTTGGCTTCTTGATTAGATATTCGGTAGGTAAAGAGCTAAGCTCAAAATTTGATCACACGCAATTAGAGCAATGGCCGAAGTATCTTATCTCTCGTCATTGGAGAAATATTCACAAAGTTCCTGTAGCGTTTTGGCGCCTAAGACGCTTTGTATCTCAATATGAAACTTTTATGCAAAACTTCGACATCCTTCTAACTCCGACTCTTGGCACAACTGTTCCTAAGCTTGGTTTTTTCGGTCCAGAAGTAAGCGGACAAGAACATTGGGAAAGGATTAACGATTTTCTCCCATTTACTAAGTATCAGAATATATCGGGTGCGCCTGCTATTACTTTGCCTTGTGGCACTGACTTAAAAGGTTTGCCAATAGGCATTCAGCTTTCAAGTCGTTTGGGAGAAGATCGGCTTCTGCTTAAACTGAGCCTTCAGCTTGAACAAAATTCGAACTGGAAAAGCTTGAACAAGTAAAATTTTATCAACCCTTCTTTGCTTAGGAATTAGGAAAAATTCTCCATTGGTTAACTTTATGAGTTGCGCTCAGTACCAATAGACCGGCAAAGATTCCTAAGTTCTTAACGAAGTTCTGAGTTTCATGTCCTGCATCTGTATTTGGATAATCATTCCAAAAATCATGCATGCCGATGTTTATAAAAATGGTTACTACAGCAAGAGTCAAAGCAGATTCTCTGATGCGATAGCCTATGATGAGCATCACTCCCAGGACTATTTGCAAGACTATTGTGATAGGCAAGAGAACTCCTGCCAGAGGAATATTGTGAAGTAACATATATTCATTCGTTCCCGCATAGGTTGGAATTTTTAAAATCCCTGGTAGTAAAAAATAAAGACCTAGCAAGACTCTTCCTAGAGTTATTGAAAATTTTTCCATATGTTATTTGTCTTAGTTTAACCCAAATAAAGTTTTTCCTTTTAAGGTTAAATTCAATTTCTAGTAAAATCACTCTTATAGCCTCTGGTTATAAATTTAAAGATATTTTTTAACCAAATAGCATAAAAATAGAAAATATTTTTTTTAAATTTATAATAAAACCAATCGCAATTTGATCCTATTGCCGCGATTCTAAAATATGGAGCTAAAACGGAACTATAAAAATTCCTAGGATTTAATTTACATTTATAAGGAGAAAATTATGAAAGTATTTTTTTTAATAACGGCTTTACTAATGGCACCACTGAGCTTTGCCTCATATCACGGTGGAGAGGAAGGTGGGGGTAGTAACCCTAATAATTCAAGTGGGGGCTATGGTGGAAGCGATGGCTTAGCAATAGCCGGCGTCATAGCTCTGGTTGGGGGCTTAGCTTATTATTTTACAAGAGGTGCCAAGCAGGAAGATAAAAATCCAGATGGCCTTAATAGTCTAAATTCTCTTGAATCAAAAAAATTCGAAATTGATTTTAAAAATTATGATCTAAAAAATGGCTATGATTCTTTTATTTCAAGCGGCCCTATGGAACCGCAAGATGATTTTAAAATTAACGTTAGATACAAATTGCATTAAAAGAAATTAGCTTTCTCTCAAAAGATTTATAGATTTTCTAAAATTTTATTCTTTCTAGTTTCGTATTGTTCTTCAGTTAAGACGCCATCCTTAAATAATTTGTGTAACTTATCTAATTCATCTAAATCATTGCTGGAGTTTTTTGAATTGTTGTTTACAGATACCAAAGTTGAATTATTTGACAGTCTAAAAACATAAATTAAATCAACCAACCACCATATACCAAGAATACCAAAAATGATTAATCCAATTCCAAATATAAAAGTGATCCAACTTAGAATAAAAAGTATTAATTGGGTAATTCCAATACCTATTCGTCCAAGATAATAATTATGTCCTCCAATACCATAACCTAGAAAGAACCATAACAATAAACTAACAACTAAGTTTTTTTGATTACCTGTATTGATATTTACTTCTTGGGACATATCTTTTCGTTTTTTCAAAATTTTATTATAGACGAACGCGCCCAGAATTATTCAACCGTGACAGACTTTGCTAAATTTCTGGGCTGATCAATGTCGGTGCCTCTCAATAAAGCTACTTCGTAAGAAAGGATCTGCAGCGGAATCGAATACAGTACAGGCGTTAGCAAGAAATCACATTCGGGCATGTTAACGTACTTGCCTGTTGATAATTCCAATTTTTCTTTCGCATTACCAAACACGTAAAGCGCGCCGCCTCTGGCTTTAACCTCCTCTAAATTCGACACAAGTTTTTCTGCTAATTCGTGCTCAGGGGCTATTGCGATCACCGGCATTTCTTCATCAATAAGTGCCAAAGGTCCGTGCTTCAGCTCCCCAGCTGGGTAAGCTTCGGCGTGGATGTAAGAAATTTCTTTAAGTTTTAAAGCGCCCTCTTTGGCGATAGGATAAAAAATACCTCTGCCAAGGAATAAAGCATTATTTTTATTAGCTATTTCAGGAGCAAAGCTAATGATTTCATCTTTTAACAATAAAGCTTCCGATATTTTTTCTGGCAAAGTTCGCAACGCCTCAATGATTCGCCCTCGAAGCCTGGGGTTTTTTCCCGAGGCTTTGGCCAAGGATAAAGTCAGTAACATTAAGGCAACTAATTGAGTGGTGAAACACTTAGTAGAAGCTACACCAACTTCAGGGCCGGCATTGGTTAACAACAAGTAATCGGCTTCTCTTGCTAAAGAGCTGGTAGGAGTATTACATATTCCAAGCGTTGCTAAGTAATCCTTTTCTTTAGCGTATCTCAGAGCTGCTAATGTATCGGCGGTCTCACCTGACTGTGATATAGCAATTAATAATGTATCTTCATCAATATAAGGATTTTTATACCTATACTCACTTGCATAATCTATTTGGGTCGGTAATCCAGAGATAGCAGAAAACCAATTGGCTGCTACTCTTCCTGCGTGCAATGCAGTGCCGCAAGCTACTATTTGAACTCTTTTCACTTTTTCAAACACATCAGAGGAACCTTCGCCAAAAATATTATTCAAGACGTCATCGCCACCGATCCTACCATCCAAAGTATTCAGAATGGCATTTGGCTGCTCAAAAATTTCTTTTTCCATGTAATGTCTGAAGTTACCTTTAGTAGATGCTTCTGCATTCACATCCATAAACATCTCTTCCCGATTAGCTAAATTGTCCTGTTCGTCATAAATTTCTACTTGCTGAGGAGATATTTTGGCTACGTCGCCATCTTCCATAATCAAAAAGCTCTTGGTCAATTCCGCAAGCGCAAGAGGGTCAGAAGCAGCAAAGTTTTCTTTTTTTCCCAATCCTATAATCAAAGGAGATTTATTTCTAGCGAGCACGAGACTCTCTGGATCTTTTTGATCGAGCGCTGCAATTGCGTAAGCACCCTCTAATTTATTTTTTAAAGCCTGCATGGCTTTTAATAAAGAATTATTCTCTTTTAAAAAGTAATCGAGTAAGTGCGCAATTAATTCAGAGTCCGTCTTCGAAGAAAAGGAATAACCCAGGCTGGACAGCTCTTCTTTAAGTTCAAGATAATTTTCAATAATGCCATTGTGGACAATGAAAACTCGATCATTAGATTGGTGTGGGTGCGCATTAATTTCCGAAGGCTCTCCATGAGTAGCCCAGCGGGTATGAGCAATTCCAACTTTGCCTTTAGGTTTTTCTGATTTCATTTTTTCTTCTAAGAGCGCTACTTTTCCCAAAGCTCTTAAATGAGCAACATCGTTTTCAACGTGCATGGCAATTCCAGCAGAATCGTAACCGCGATATTCCATTTTATAGAGACCCTTAATTAGGAGCTTGCCTACGCTTCTGTCAGTTGCTGCCGCAATAATTCCACACATTATCTTTTCTTAATATTTTTTTGTCTGCTTCTTGCTATAGCTAGTTTGTTATCGGGAATATCATGAGTTACGACCGAGCCTGCGCCAATCATACTATTTTTTCCTATTTTAAGCGGGGCTACTAGCGAAGAATTTGAACCAATGAATGCACCCGAACCAACTTTAGTTTTATTTTTGTTTGTCCCATCATAATTTACAAAAATTGTCCCTGCTCCAATATTAACTGACTCGCCAATCACAGCATCTCCAATATAAGCCAAGTGTTTTGCTTTAGTGTTACTTCCGAGTTGGCTTCTCTTAACCTCAACGTAATTACCAATTTCGACATTTTTCTCAAGTGTGACTTGCGGGCCGACGTGTGCGAAGGGTCCAACTTTACTTTTATAACCAACAGAAGCTTCTTCAATCAATGAATTGGGCTCAACAATCACGTTATCTTCTAAGCGAGAATTTCTGATCACGGAACCAGCGCCGATCTTACAATTTCTTCCAATCTTTACTTTTCCATCAAAAATTACATTTATGTCTACAAAACTATTTTTGCCTATGTCGATCTCCCCTCTAAAGTCGACTCTTTTGTTGTCAGCGAATTTAATACCTTTGCTAATAAAATACTCAGCAGTCATTTCACAATACGCTCGTTCTAGCAAAAGCAAATCTTGCAGATCGTTGGCGCCTAAAACTTCTTTATTGGAACTCGGATGAATTGTTTTTATAGTCACATCAGACTTAACTGCCAGTTCGATGATGTCAGTTAAATAAAATTCTTTGGCAGAGTTTTTATTCTTAATTAATGGGACTAAATTTTTTAAGCTTTTTGAGCTGATAGAAATTATTCCAGAATTGACTTCTGAGATTTCTTTTTCCTTAGTCGAAGCATCTTTCTCTTCAATAATTGATACAACTTTATTTTTATTTTTTAAAATTCTGCCATAACCCTTAGGGTCGTCTGGGAAAAAAGTTAATAAACCCAATTTACTTTTTCCAGCTTGCATGAGTTTTTTTAAAGTTGCTAAACCCACCATGGGCACGTCGCCATACATGATTAAAGAGACGGAACCCGGCCTTAGAGAATCAAGCGCTTGTTTAACTGCATGACCAGTACCAAGTTGATTTTTTTGTAATACCCAATTTGTTCCTCTTGGAGTATTAACTGTACTTTGAATTAACTTTTTATCTTTTCCTACGATGATGTGTAGCTTCGAATTTTGTATTTGCGAACAAGTGTCTACGACGTGTTGCAATAATGGTTTATTGGCTAAGTTTTGAAGTATTTTGGGAGTAGAGGACCTCATGCGAGTTCCTTTCCCAGCAGCTAAAATTATTACATCGGTCTTCATCTGCGCCCTTCGAATCTTCTTAGGGTGAGATATTAAACTATTTTTTTCTAAGTTTGCGTAATGTTTGCAATCTAGCTGCCGCTTCAGCTAATTCCGCGCGCGCTCTACTAAAGTCAACTCCAGCTTCGGAATCGTTTTTTATCTTCTCTGCTTCGGCTTTAGCTTTTTCAGCTTCAGCTTCATCAATATCTTCAGCTCTCACAGCAACATCAGATAAAAGCGTGACAACATCAGGCTGAACTTCAATGAATCCACCCGATAGGAAAAAAATCTCTTCTTCTCCATTTTCTCTGACAACTTTTACAGGTCCAGGAATTATTCCAGTTAGCAATTGAGAATGCCCAGGTGTAATTCCGATCTCGCCCAAAGATCCTGTTGCAACAACCATAGAGACGGCTTCTGAAAAAATTTCTTTTTCAGCACTCACAATAGTGCATTGCATAGTTGCCATTTTATAAAGTCTTAGCTTTTTCTACCACTTCTTCGATGGCGCCAACCATTAAAAAGGCTTGCTCAGGTAGATCGTCATAATCTCCATTCAGAATTCCTTTAAACCCTCTTACTGTATCTTTGATTGAAACAAATTTTCCAGGAGAGTTCGTAAAAATCTCTGCTACGAAAAATGGCTGGGAAAGATATTTTTCTATTCGTCTGGCACGATTTACAGTTTGTTTATCTTCATCAGACAATTCGTCCATACCTAAGATGGCAATAATATCTTTCAATTCTAAATACCTTTGCAACACTTGTTGAACGCCTTTGGCAACTTCGTAATGCTCTTGGCCTACTATATTAGGATCCAGCTGTCTGCTAGTTGAATCAAGAGGATCGACCGCAGGATATATTCCAAGCGATGCAATTTGTCTTGATAGAACAACTGTAGCGTCTAAATGTGCAAAAGTAGTAGCTGGCGAAGGATCCGTTAAATCATCGGCAGGCACATAAATTGCTTGAACAGAAGTGATTGATCCAGTTTTAGTTGAGGTAATTCGCTCTTGTAACACACCCATTTCTTCAGCCAAGGTCGGTTGATACCCTACTGCGGAGGGCATTCTTCCTAGCAAGGAAGAACATTCAACTCCTGCTAAAGTGTAACGATATATATTATCGATGAATAAGAGTACGTCTCTTCCTTCATCCCTAAATTTTTCTGCTATTGTTAAACCAGACAGCGCCACTCTCATACGGCATCCTGGAGGTTCATTCATTTGCCCATACACCAGAGCAACTTTGTCCAGTACTTGGGATTCGGTCATCTCTAGATAAAAATCATTTCCTTCTCGCGTTCTTTCTCCAACTCCTGCAAAAACAGAATAACCGCTCGTTTCATAAGCAATGTTTCGAATAAGTTCCATCATATTCACAGTTTTTCCAACTCCGGCGCCACCGAACAGGCCAACCTTTCCTCCTTTTGCAAAAGGACACATTAAATCTATGACTTTAATACCTGTCTCCAGAATTTCTGACGACTCCGCTTGTTCTTCATAACTTGGAGGATCTCTATGAATAGGCATTCTTTCTTCTTCACCAACGTCGCCTTTGCCGTCAATTGGGTCACCTAAAACATTTAAAATTCGACCTAAAGTTTTTTCTCCCACAGGCACTGTGACCGCATCACCTGTATTAGTTACCTTGGTGCCTCTTTTAAGACCCTCTGTTTGGCCCATAGCGATGGTTCTAACTATCCCATCTCCTAATTGTTGCTGAACCTCTAAGATCAAACCAGATTCTTCAATCAACAGTGCATCGTAAACTTTTGGTAAATTCTCCCTTGAGAATTCAACATCGATGACTGCTCCGATTACCTGTACTACTATTCCTTCGCTCATTTTTGTTTCCTCAGTAATTAAAGCGCCTCTGCCCCAGCCACAATCTCGGATAACTCCTGAGTTATTGCGGCTTGTCGCGCATTGTTATAAATAAGTTGTAACTCATCAATTATAGTGCCAGCATTTTCTGTCGCATTTTTCATTGCAACCATTTTTGCAGCTTGCTCGCAGGCGATATTCTCTATAACTGCTTGATAAACTAAAGATTCTATATATCTTTGCATTAAACCATCTAAGAGTTCTTTTGCATCCGGCTCATAAATGTAATCCCATCTATGTTTTAGTTCGGGAGTTTCTTCAGGTAACAATGGTAAGAGTTGTCTAATTTGCGGCGCTTGAGTCATTGTGTTTTCAAATCTATTACTGGCCAAAAATACTTTGTCTATCTCGCCTTGTTCAAATTTGTCTAAAAGAACTTTGATTGCGCCAATTAAATTTTCTAATGCTGGAATATCTCCTAGCTTTTCTGCAGTGGATACAACTTCGCCGCCAAAATTATTAAAAAACACTCTTGCTTTAGTGCCTATGGGGCAAAATTTTTGTTCTATTCCTTGGTCGCTCAGTTCTTTTAAAAAGGGAAGTAAAGTTCTAAACAGGTTAATGTTCAAACCACCGCACAATCCTTTATCTGATCCCACCACGATGATTCCAGCACCTTTGACCTCCCGTTCTGACATATAAAGTGGTTTATATTCTGGATTAGAATTTGCCAAATGCCCAATCACAGACAACATACGATCTGCATAAGGCCTACCCATTTCCATTCTGTCTTGAGTTTTTCTCATTTTACTTGAAGCAACCATTTCCATAGCACTGGTAATTTTCTGAGTATTAGAAATACTAGAAATTTGTTTTCTTATTTCTTTTGTATTTGCCATTAAAAAGTTTGAGTGGATTTAAATTTTTCGAGAGCATCGGTGAACGTTTGCATAATTTCATCCGAATAGTCGCCAGTCTCAGATAAACTTTCCATAAACTCCTTATGCTCTGAAGCCATGTAAGATAATAATGCTGATTCAAAGTCTGCAATCTTATTAAGTTCGATGTCTTTTAAATATCCCTTTTCAACTGCAAAAAGCACCAGCCCCATCTCAGCAACTGACATTGGCGAGTACTGTTTTTGTTTCATGAGCTCAGTTACTTTTTGACCAAGTTCAAGCTGCTCTCTCGAAGCATCATCTAAATCAGAAGCAAATTGAGCAAAAGCTTCTAGCTCCCTAAATTGAGCCAAAGCTATTCTCACTCCTCCACCGAGTTTTTTAATCAAAGGAGTTTGTGCTGCTCCTCCTACCCTTGACACAGAAATACCTGGATTCATCGCCGGCAATAAACCTTTATTAAAATATGAAGTTTCCAAAAAGATCTGACCATCAGTTATCGAAATCACATTTGTTGGAACGAAAGCAGAAACGTCACCAGCCTGTGTTTCGATGATCGGCAAAGCGGTCAAAGAACCTGTTTTATCTTTAACCTTTCCAGCGGTTTGCTCAGATACATATTCTTCGTTTACCCTACAACCTCTTTCCAAAAGTCTAGAATGCAAATAAAAAATATCTCCTGGATAAGCTTCACGTCCTGGCGGTCTTCTCAATAACAAAGAAATTTGACGGTAAGCGACCGCCTGTTTAGATAAATCGTCATAAATTATTAACGCATCTTCTCCAAGATCTCTGAAATACTCTCCCATTGAACAGCCAGAATAAGGCGCAAGGAATTGCATTGGGGCGGGATCTGCAGCTCCAGCGGCAACAACAATTGTGTGCTCCATCGCTCCATATTCTTCTAGTTTTCTAACCACGGCGGCTATCGATGATTGCTTTTGACCTACTGCAACATAAATACACTTAACTCCCGTTCCTTTTTGATTAATGATTGCATCCAATGCAATCGCAGTTTTTCCGGTTTGTCTGTCACCAATAATCAATTCTCTTTGGCCTCTTCCAATTGGCACCATTGAATCTATCGCTTTAAGACCTATTTGAACTGGCTGATCTACAGGTTTTCGAGTCATGACTCCAGGAGCAACTTTTTCTATAGGCGAGAAATTTGCACAATTGGTTGGCCCTTTACCGTCGATGGGATTTCCTAACGCATCAACAACTCTTCCTACAAGCTCTGGCCCTACAGGGACTTCCAGAATTTTACCGGTGCATTTTGCGGTATCGCCTTCGGCTAATTTTTTATAATCTCCAAAAATTACAACACCTACGGAGTCTCTTTCTAAATTCAACGCCATACCTGTAATACCGCCTTCAAACTCTATAAGCTCGCCGTACATGACTTCGCTTAATCCATGAATTCTCGCGATACCATCCGATAAAAATACAATCGTGCCCTCATTAGATTCTTGTGAAGAAGTTTCTAAATTATTTATTCTGTCTTTAATAATTTGACTTATTTCAGAAGGATTTAAATTATCCATGTTTCACCTATTAGTTTCTAAGTTGAGTTTTTAAAGACTCAAGTTTATTTTTTAAAGAAAGATCAATGACTTGATCTTCGTATGAAATTTTCATTCCGCCGATTAAAGTTTTATCAACAGCGGAAGTTATAATAATGTCAGCACCAAGCCTTTTTTGCATTGCGAGTTTAATTTTTTCCAATTGATCTGATTCCAATTCAAAAGCTGAAGACACCACAACATTTTTCTGATTTCTTTTTTTAGCAACCAATTCAAGGAAATTTAAAATGATGTTATCTAAGATCTTTAACCTGTTAGCCTGTCCAAGAGTCTTCAGAAAATTTATTGTTTTTGCAGAAACTTCACCTTCAAAAATTGAAACAAATTTTTCTGCCTTTTCTCTTTGAGAAATATCTGGTGTATCAATTAAAGCCTGGATGAGATTGTCTTGAAAAGAAGTTGATATTAAAGCCAAATCTTTTATCCAACTGTCAACGGAATTGTCTTGTTCTGCTATTTCGAAAATAGCTTCTGCATATGGTCTGGATTGTGTTAGATATTCTGCCATTAGAGCTCTTTGATTAATTCATCTATGATTTCTTTATTTGATTTTTCATCAACTTCTTTTTCTAAAATCTTAGAAGCGCCTGCTATAACCAATGCAGAAACTTCTTGTTTTAAATTCTCTTTAGCTTTAGAAACATTTTGCTCTATGTCAGCTTCTGCAGCTGTTTTTATCTTTTGCTGCTCTTCACTTGCCTGAGTTTTTGCTTCTTCAACAATTTGATCTCCTCTAGTGCCGGCTTGATTAATTAAAGTTGAAGCTTCGGATTTGGCGTCCTCAATCATTTTTTTTGATTGATCTTCTGCTTCTTCAAGTTTTCTTTGCGATTGACTAGCAGCCTCTAAGCCTTTTGAAATTTCTTCTTGCCTAGCATCCAAGATGCTAGAAAAGCTTGGCCAAAGATACCTGTAAGTAATAAATATGAAGATACTGAAAGCCAGTAACTCTGCAAAGAAAGTAGCGTTTACATTCATGTTTTACGTGAACAAAAACAAGAGGCCTACCGCCAAAGATATTACCGGCAAGGCGTCGATTAACCCCATCGCAATTAATAATTGCCCAAAAAGAAGACCTTGCAATTCTGGCTGTCTTGCTAAGGCTTCAATATATTTTGAGGTTAAAGTACCAATACCGATTCCAGCGCCTAGCGCTCCGAAGCCTGTTAGGATGGCTCCTGCAATCAATCTTAATTCTTCCATTTTTTTCTCCTAAGTATTATTGGCTAGTGTTTTGCACAAGCCAGGTTAATGTATGCAATGGTCAGCATCATAAAGATATATGCTTGCAAAGCAATTATAAGAATGTGGAACAGAGCCCACGCTAAATTCATAATCAGTCCAGGGAAAAACCACAAGGTCTGTCCAAAAGACATAAGAAATTGTCCAAACATTATGCCAATTAAAATAAATATCATTTCACCGGCAAATAAGTTGCCGTAAAGCCTAAGCGCTAAAGCAACGTGTTTAGAAAAATATCCTACTAGCTCAATTGGATTAATAAATTCCTTCAAAAAACCCAATATTCCATGATTTGCAATCGTATAGTAAGTTACAAAAAACATTACAACTAAAGCCAAAGCTAGAGGTGCGTTAACATCTGCAGTGGGCAAAACCTTAAAGTAATCAAATCCACTGCCGGCCGCTCCAGCGAAATTAGTTAACTCAACCGGGAGCAAATCCATTAAATTCCAAGCCAAAATCCAAATACATGATGTGAATGCAAGCGGCCCAATTATTTTAGAAGAACCATGAAAATTGCTGCTTACTGCATTACTGATAAATTCGAAAACAAATTCTGCAAAATTTTGAAGCTTTCCTGGAACGCCTTTTTTAGCTGCTCTTATAACTAATCCAAAAAAACCAAAAAAAATAACCCCTAAAATAGAAGACATAAAAATAGTGTCAATATGGAAAGCCCAAAATCCCATTTCTGAAACTTTGCAAGATGATTCAGGGAAAAGAGATTGTTGATGATAGGCAAATCCCCAAGATTCGGTTTTATCACACCATCCATAAGTTAAATTAGTAAGATGATGACTAATATAATCAGAAGTCGGGGTTAAGTCCGAAACATTAGAAGGTTCTATAACGTTTTTTTCTGCCATTTTTCGTTTGGGCAACGCATTATAGTTAGGTCTGACTTAACTATTCAAGAACAATATATAATTTTTTTTAACTTATTCTTTATTTTTAATAGGCTTGATAATTGCATCAAGCTGATCAAGATTTTTGTAAGAGAAGGTAATTTTCCCAGAGCCGTTTTTTTTATGGGAAATTGTTACTGAGGAGCCCAATAAATCGCCCAGTTCATTTTCCAGGCTAAGTAGATTCGGGTCCTTTTTCGTAATGCTTTTGGGGTTTTTTTGTTGTTGATAAGATTTGACCAAGGCCTCTGCTTGTCTAACTGATAAGCCATTTTTGTTAATTTTTTTTGCAAAACTTTCTTGCACCCCTTCTGGCAAAGATAACAAAGGCCTTGCGTGGCCCATATTTAAAGAGCCGCTTTGCAATAAATCTTGAACCTCTTTTGAAAGTTGTAACAACCTGATGCTGTTAGCAACTGCAGCTCTTGATTTACCCAATGACTTGCCAAGGTCTTCCTGTGTTAGGTTGAACTCTTTTTGGAGTCTTTGGATGCCTCTAGCTTCATCGATTGGATTTAGATCTTCTCTTTGTAAATTTTCTATAAGGCCAATTTTATTAATTTCTTCGTCGCTTGCTTCTTTTAACACGACTGGAGCGTTCTCTAAACCTGCTAATTTAGCAGCCCTCAATCTTCTCTCGCCAGCAATTAGCTCGTATCCGTCACCTGCTGTTTTTCGGACGATGAGCGGTTGAATTATTCCTTGAGAAATTATTGACTCTTTTAGCTCTTCTAATTTTTCATCGTTTATGACTGTTCTGGGCTGATATCTGCTGAATTTTATTTTATCTACTTCTACGCTTAAAACATTTACTTTTTTTCCATCCAATTTAATTTCGGTTCCTAATAAAGCGCCCAAGCCTCTTTTAGGTTTTTTGTCTTGCTCGGTAGTCATGCCGCGTTATTTTTCTCGTATTTATTAATTAGTTCACCTGCTAAGGCAAGATAAGCAATCGTGCCTTTTGCCTCGGGCTCATAATATAAAGCAGGCATTCCATAACTTGGAGCTTCCGAAAGTCTTACGTTCCTTGGAATTATGGTTGAGCAAAGCTCTTTAGGGAAATGCTTTTCAAGCTCCGATGATACCTCCCTTGCTGATTTATTTCTGGCATCAAACATGGTCCTGAGAATAACAGAGATCTTAATCTTATCTCCTGTTGAGGCATTTATCTCCCCAATTGTTTTATTCATTGCTGCAAGCCCTTCCAAAGAATAGTACTCACATTGCAATGGAATCAAAACTTTATCCGCTGCTCTTAAAGCACTGACCGAAAGCATCCCAAGAGACGGGGGACAGTCTATCACCAAGTAATCATATTTATTTTTAATTACCGAAAGCTTTTCTTTTAAAATAGAGGTTGGATTATTTGCATTCATGAGCTCCATTTCAGCTGAAATCAAATCTTGGCTTGCTGGAATTATGTCAAATTTATAATCAGTTTTTAGAATTAAAGAGTTTATGGGCTTATCGTCAACTAAGGCATCTAATAAACTTAATTTGGAAGTTATATTGTCTACTCCAGAAGCAGATGATGCGTTTTTTTGTGAATCTAGATCTATTAATAGAACCTTTCTAGAAGCGGCTGACAAAGAAGCCGCTAAATTCAAAGCGGTTGTAGTTTTACCCACCCCTCCTTTTTGATTTGCAACAACTAAAGTAATCAATTTATAAACTATATCAGTTTTTTTTAAATTGTTATTCTTAAAAACCCTCTCTTTTTTTCTAAAATATCTTCTGCGCTTGACGGAATATATTCTGTTTTGAAGCCTTGAATAGAAGTTTCTTGATCTTTAGAGATCATCATTAAAATTGTTGATTTTTTTGGTAATTTTTTTCTTACCATATTTATTAACTCTACTGGACTAGTGAAGGCCCTGCATACAATTAATTTTTCTTGAGAAAGATCACACTTTTCCAATCTGTTGTGTTCTATGGTCACATTTTTCATTGTTAATTTGGTTTTAACATGATTTAAAAATGATATTTTCTTTGAATTAGAATCTAAGAGTTTTACTTTTTTTGTTGGGTTTAATAGGGCGATAACAACGCCAGGAAGTCCTGCGCCGGTTCCTACATCCAATATATTATTTTCCGAGATTACTTCGTTTAATGCTATGCAATCGATTATGTGATTTTCTAAATCGTGATCTGTTAATTTTCTTGAAACCAGATTTCTAGTTTTGTTCCATTTTTTTATAAGTAATAGATACTCAGATAGTTTGGTCAAAGCTTCTTTATTAACTTTTTTTAAAAAGTCTTGGCTCTTTGTGTCAAAGAGCATTATTTTTTAGATGCTCTCTTTTTTTAATATGAACTAATAGCAATGAAATTGCTGCAGGAGTTAAACCCGGAATTCTTTGCGCGTGAGCTAATGTACGAGGGCTTACTGCGCTTAATTTCTGCTTTGATTCGTTAGACAGGCCTTCTATATCATTAAAGTTAATTTGTTCTGGAATTAAAGCATTTTCATTCTTTTTTATTTTTTTTATTTCCTTCTTTTGCCTTTCAATATATCCAGAATATTTTTTATCAGTGATAACGTCGATCGCAACTTCTTCTTTTGCGGGTTCTATCCCTAAAACTTTACACATTTCTTCATAAGAGACTTCCGGTCTTTTTAAAGCTTCCAACGCAGTAATATTTGCATTGCTTTTAACAGTTTGCTTTCCGCTAATTTCATTAAGTTGTTTTAAAGATACTTTGTGGTTCCTGAGCCTTTCTTTTTCTTTTTGAATGTCTTCCATTTTTTTATTGAATTTTGCCCACCTATTCTCATCTATAAGACCAAGTTTTTTTGCAAGAGGGCTTAATCTTTGATCTGCATTGTCCTCCCTCAGCAGAAGTCTATATTCTGCTCTTGATGTAAACATTCTGTAAGGTTCTTTTGTGCCCAAAGTCACCAAATCATCTATTAAAACTCCAATATAACTTTCTTCTCTTTTTGGCAGCCATGGAGAACCGTCTTCTGTTGCAATTGAGGCATTGATACCCGCTACAAGTCCTTGCGCGGCAGCTTCTTCATAACCCGTTGTGCCATTAATTTGACCAGCAAAATAAAGGTTTTTTATTTTCTTTGTTTCCAAGGTGTGTTGAAGCTCTCTAGGATCGAAAAAATCATATTCAACCGCATAACCAAATTTAGTTATTTCAGCTTTTTCAAAACCAATGATTGAATTTACCATTCTTTGTTGAATGTCTTTAGGCATGCTTGTGGATATTCCATTAGGGTAAATTTCTTTAGAAGTAAGCCCCTCTGGTTCAATGAATATTTGATGAGACTCTCTATCGGAAAACCTATGAATTTTATCTTCTATTGACGGGCAGTACCTTGGGCCTAAGCCCTCAATTTTTCCTGAAAACATTGGCGATCTTTCTAAACCCTCCATTATGATTTCATGAGTAAGTTTATTAGTTCTAGTGATAAAGCAACTCATTTGCTTAGGATGAATCTCATTTGTAGTTATAAAGGACATAGTTGGTCTTGGGTTGTCGCCAGGCTGTTCTTTTGTAACTTTCCAATTAACAGAATTTGAGTTTATTCTAGGTGGAGTTCCAGTTTTCAACCTTCCTGATTTTAGATCTAGAGACTGCAAAAAATCTGCAAGTTTTAACGATGGTTTGTCACCAATTCTACCTCCTTGTTCTTGTTCCTCTCCGGTGAAAAGCTTTCCATTAAGAAAAGTTCCTGCTGTTAAAACAACCTTCTTAGAATATATTACCTCCCCACTCGCAAGCTTGACGCCATTAGCTTTACCATTAGATATTTTTATTTCAGTTACTTCGTTTTCAATTACAGATAGTAAGTCTTCACTATCTATTATACTCAATACCTTATTGGCATATAACATTCTGTCTGACTGAGATCTCGTAGCTCTAACGGCAGCGCCTTTAGAGGCATTTAGGACTCTAAAATGTATTCCTCCGTGGTCAGCTGCAACGCCCATCAGGCCGCCCATTGCATCAATCTCTCTAACTAAATGACTTTTCCCTATACCTCCTATAGCTGGGTTGCATGACATTTTTCCTATATCACTTTTTGAATTAGTTATTAGACAATTTTTTTTACCCATGCGTGAACAAGCATAAGCAGCCTCAACACCTGCATGACCGCCACCGATTACTATTACGTCAAAGTTATTCACATTCTTAATAAATATTATATAAATTAAATATTAATAATTTATATTATTGTTATTGTTATTAGGGGCAGTATTTTCTGTTAATTACTTTTCAAGCTCAAGTAATTATTAGGTCTTAGAAAAAATGAAATTGTAGAAAACTTTTTCTTAAAATGTTTGTAATTTGTGAGTCAATGTTTATAACCTTCAAAAAATAAATTTCAAAATTAACAATTAACAATTTTTAAACAATTATTTCCCAATACAAAAACTTGAAAATATTTCCCCTAGAAGATCATCAGAAGAATAGGGCGATTTTATTTCTCCAATAAGATTACTTGCTCTTCTTAAGTGTTCCGCTATAAGCTCTAAGTTTTTATCAGAAGATAAACTAGCTGCAGTTTTTAACTCGTTTAGCGAATGTTTCATAAGCTCTGTATGTCTTGATCTTGCCGAGAAACTGATGAGTTTTGCCTGGTTAGGTATATTAAGAGTGTCAAAAAGCGCGTCCTTGATTTCTTTAATTCCAATTCTATTTAATAAAGAGACATTCAATCTGTTCTCAGAGGAATCTTGAGATATATCAATTTTGTTTCTTACTCTAATGACCGGTCTTTTGTAATTTACGAAATAATCATCAGAAGTATTGTCTACAATCTCAATCACGACGTCAGATTTATCTAAAAGAGATTTTGCTAGTGCTATACCTTCCTGTTCAATAGGGTCGCTAGAACCCTCATGAATTCCTGCGGTATCGTACAATGAGAAATTTATATTATTAATTTTGCAGGATTTTTGAACCAAATCTCTTGTAGTTCCCTGTATTTCAGAGACAATCGACGTTTTTTCTTCAGTTAGGATGTTCATCAAAGTAGATTTTCCCACATTTGGCGGGCCGGTTATCACGACTTTTACACCTTCAATTAGATATTTAGATGAATTTGTTTTCGATATAAGTTCTTCTAATTTGCTTATAAAAATAGTTAAATTTCGCCTAAATTCATCAAAATCTTCTAATATCTCTTGATCAGAGAAATCAATGTTGCTTTCTGCATAAACTCTAAGTTGTTTAAGATCTTTTATTACTTCATCTACTTTTTTTTCAAATTTACCGCTGAGAGACTTGGCGCTGGCTAGAAGCTGCTCTTCACTCTCTGCATTTATAAGATCATCAATTGCTTCGGCTTCAAGAAAACTAATTTTGTTGTTAAGAAATCCTCTCATCGTAAACTCACCCGGTCCAGCTTTTCTGCAACCAATTTCCAAAAAGAAATTAATAATAATCTCAACTATCAACGGATTTCCATGGCAATTAATTTCCAATATATCTTCGCCGGTAAAGGAATTAGGAGATTTAAAAAAAGTGAGTACACACTTCTCTTTAAAATCACTATTTAATTGTAATTCTTTGACTAAAGACTCTTTGTTGCCAATTTTCTTTATACCTATTTTTTTAAAAAGCTCAGTTAAATCCCCTCCTGAGATTCTAATTATTGATATTGCTCCCCTTCCAGGCGGAGAAGAACACGCAATAATTGTGTCTGTGAGTGAATACACTTATTTTATTGAGCCTTTGGGCCGTGAAGATACATTTGTAAGGCTGAAACCAAGGAATTGATAAACCAATAAAGCACCAATCCCGCAGGAAAAAAAGCAAAGAGAATCCCAAAAATAAACGGCATATATTTAAAAACGTTCGCTTGAATAGGGTCGGTTCCAACGGGCTGAGGCTGCAGTTTTTGCATTCCCCACATCGCAAGTGTATTCAATATTGGAAGGATAAAGAAAGGGTCTCTGGCAGATAAATCACTTATCCAAAACAGAAAGGGCGCATATCTTAGCTCTACTGTTTCAATTAAAACCCAATAAAAAGCTAAAAAGAAAGGTAATTGTAAAAGCATTGGCAAACATCCAAGCGCAGGATTGACTTTTTCACGCTTATAAAGGTCCATCATGGCTTTTGACAAGGCCTGGCGGTCGTCAGCGTATCTTTCTTGAATTTCCTTAAGCATAGGCTGGACCTGTCTCATTTTCCCCATATTTTTGTAAGAAACATATGATAAGGGCCATAAAATACATTTAATCAGTATAGTTACTAAAATTATTGCCCACCCCCAATTTCCAACAATTTCAAAAAAGAAATTCATTGCTTGATACATTGGTTGGCCTATCCACCATAAAAAACCGTAATCAACAGCTAAATAAAGTTGAGAGTGAGCTTTGGTAAGTTCGCTTTGAATTTTGGGGCCAAAATAAATTTTATGATTAAAAATAGCACTTTCATCAATTTTGAGGCTTTTAGTGAGACCTACAATTCCAATTGAATAATCTCCATTATTTTTCTGTTTAGCTTGAAAAACAAAATCTTCATCTTCATCTGGAATTACAGCTGTCAAAAAATAATGTTGAAGCATTGCTGCCCAGCCATCATTTGAAATTTGTTTAAATTCTTTTTCTGAAATATCGTTGAATGAAATTTTTAAGTAATTTTCTTCAGATGTTCTAAAGGCAGGACCTAAATAAGCAAAACTTGAAGGATCTGTAAATCCCGAACCTTTAGCTTCTACAATTTCAGAAGATCGATCAATCTTAGAAAAGGGCGCTAGTTTAATTTCATTTAGGTTTAAATTTTGTATTGAATCTCTAATCTTTAAGTAATAATCATCAGGACCAAAACTAATAATCTTCTTTATTAAAAGATTCTCGATTTTTTTTTCAAATACGTAAACCTCATTAATACCATCTTTGTAATTTTCACTTAAATTAAATAAAGCATCTTGATTTAAAGATTTATCTAAAAATGCAAAGCCACTTGTTTGTGAATACCTCTCGGGACCACAGTCATTAAAAAGCATTTTATTGACATCAGATTTAGAAGTTTTCGGAAATTTGGTCAATTCAGCGTAGCTAATTTTCCCGCTTTCAAGATTAATTTTTGCTTTCCAGTTTTTATTAGAAAAAGAAAATAGATCGTCGGTAGAGCAAGTATTATCAACAATAATTAATTCTTCAGAAGCTATGTCTTCTCTAGAAACAAATTCATCATAATCCATTGATTGTGAATACTCACTATCGTTTGAAATACCGTTAGAAGTTGTTTCAACCTGAGGGGGATTATAATTTATTAGTAATAAATAACTTAAAAAAATGATTGAAAAAATTAAGAAATACCTTTGCATATCAGTTTTTAGGTTCATCCTTTCCTGGAACTAAATCAACACCACTACCCCCAAAAGGATGACATTTAGAAATTCTTTTTAATGATAAAGCTACTCCTTTTCTTAGTCCGTGAATTTGCAGAGCTTCTTTAGCGTAAGTACTGCAGGTTGGATGATATCTGCAATTTTGTCCTAAATAAGGACTGATAAAAACTTTATAAATATTTATAAAAAAAAGTAAAACTTTGACGGAATATTTCTCTAAATTATTGATTAGATTGTGTAGCATTTGAAATCGATTCTAACTTTCTTTTTAAATTATTAATATGGTTTTTTACTTTGGTTTTATCGAAATCTTTAATCTTTTGTTTCACAAGAAAAATTATGTCATGACCTAAAAATTTTTCGTTTCTAATGATTTCTCTTGCTCTTCTTTTTACAAAATTTCTATTAGAAGCTAAAGCAATCTTTTTTTTTGGAATAATTAACCCAAGCGATAGATCGTTTGTTCTATTTTTTTTTAAAAGGATCTTAAAAGGTCCGGCTTGAATTTGATAGTCGTTAGATGAAAATATGGAATCGAATTTAGCATTCCCTTTAAGAGAGCTTACCTTCAATTTTATGCTGCCAATTTTTTTCTGCCCTTGCTTCTTCTACTTTTTAGAACAGACTTTCCGCCAACAGTTGAGTTTCTTTTGCGGAAACCATGCGTGCGTCTTCTTTTTACTTTACTTGGTTGATAAGTTCTCTTCATTAGGATTTGAGATATTAAAGATTTATAAAAAAAAATCAATAACTACCTTTATTTCTTATTAACAAGTTATCCACAGCATATATAATGGATATCATGTGGATAAGTTTAATCAAAAATAATATTATTTAACTCTTTCATAGGAGATAATTTTGCAAATTTGGAAAGACTGTAAAAGTCATTTTAGGAATGAATTAAACGACGAAGAATTCTCAGCCTGGATAAATCCTCTTGATTTCACTCAATATGCCGATGACAACGGAGTTAAATCTTATTATGTTCTAGCTCCTAACGATTTTATTAAAGAGCATATAAGGATAAATTTTGATGATAAATTTAGGGATTTCTTGATCGAAGCCACAGGAAATACTAACTTTTCATTAATTTATGATCTATCAACTAAGCATAAACTACTGAAATTAAAGAAAAAAAATAAAAATATCTCACTTTTCACTGATAAAGAGAATTCTTTGGTTGAAAATTTTACTTTTGAAACTTTCGTAGAGGGTAAATCAAATCATATTGCCCTCGCAGCTGCAAAACATGTTTCAGAGTTGCCAGAGGGTGCTTATAACCCCTTATTTATTTACGGAGGAGTTGGCCTCGGAAAGACTCATTTAATGCATGCTGTAGGAAATAAAATTAAAACGGATGACCCTTCAAAAAAAGTAGTTTATGTCCATTCAGAAAGATTTGTTGGGGATATGGTTAAGTCCTTACAATTAGGAGCAATTAACGAATTTAAAAATTTTTATCGTTCCGTTGATGCTCTTTTAATAGATGATATCCAGTTTTTTGCAGGAAAAGAGCAATCGCAAGAGGAACTATTTCATACTTTTAATTCCTTACTGCAAGGAGGACAACAAATGATATTGACTTGTGATAGATATCCAAAAGAGATTAATGGTTTGGAAGAAAGATTAAAGTCAAGACTTGGATGGGGTTTGCCAGTGATTATCGATCCTCCCGAGTTAGAAACAAGAGTTGCCATCCTAATGAGTAAGGCCGAGGAGAGAGGTTACGATTTACCCCAGGAAAGCGCTTTTTTTATGGCTCAGAAAATAAGATCCAATGTTAGGGAACTTGAAGGTTCATTGGCTAGAGTTGGGGCAGAAGCTAAATTTACAAATAAACAAATAGACGTAAGTTTAATAAAAGAGTCTCTTTCAGATTTATTATCTATACAGTCTAGACAGGTAAGTATAGATAATATTCAAAAAATTGTTACAGATTACTATAATATAAAGCTTTCAGATTTACTATCAAATAAAAGAAATAGATCATTAGCAAGGCCAAGGCAATTGTCCATGAGCTTAGCTAAAGAGCTTACAACACATAGCCTCCCTGAAATAGGTGATGCTTTTGGAGGAAGAGATCACACGACGGTTTTACATGCATGCAAAAGAATAAGCGAATTAAGAACGGTTGATAATAGTATTGAAGAAGATTACAAGAAATTACTAAGAGCTATTACAGCATAATGAATTTTAAAATTACAAAATCAAAAATTTCTGAACCTTTATCTCTTTTAGCATCGGTTGCAGAAAGTAGACAATCTATTCCAATTTTGTCAAATATTTATATTAAAGCTGAGAATAATTCAATAACTCTTATTGCAACAGATTTAGAAATAGAATTAAGTTTTAAAATTAATTGTGATTCTATTAATGAACAAGGCGAAACAACAGTCTCTGCTAGAAAAATATTTGATTTGACCAGATCTTTAGAAGACGAAACTACTTTAGAGTTTTCTCTTAAAGATAATCAATTGACTGTAACAGCTAAAAAATTTAACGGTGAGTTTGCAATTCTTCCAATTCAGGATTTTCCAGTAGTTGAAATAGACAGTTTTGATTTAGAAACAAGTTTAAGCGGCAAATTACTTGCTGACTTAATAGATCAAACATCCTTTGCAATGGCTTCTCAGGACGTAAGATACTACTTAAACGGGATTCTAGTTGAAATTGATGGCTCTAATGTAAATCTTGTAGCAACTGACGGTCATAGGCTAGCATGGGCATCAGAAACCCTGGATAAAGAATTAAATGAAAGTAAACTGATTTTGCCCAGGAAGTCTGCTTTAGAATTACAAAAACTATTAAATCTTTATCCAGGCGAAGTTGACCTTTGTTTTTCTTCAAATCAAATAATGATTTCCTCTGAAGAGTTTAGATTTGTCAGCAAACTTATAGAGGGTAATTATCCAGATTATCAAAAAGTTTTTCCTACTGGAGATGAACAAGTCTTGAAGGTAGAAAAAACTTTAATTCAAACCGCACTTAATAGAGCCTCAGTCTTATCTAATGAAAAATATAGGGGGGTTAAGTTTATTCTTTCTAAGGATAATCTAAAAATTTGTGCTAACAATCCAAGCAAAGAAAGCGCTGAAGAAGAGATATCAGTTGAATATGCTGGAGACGATTTAGAAATAGGATTCAACATCAGTTATATTCAGGAATCTCTATCAGTAATACATAACCCTGAAATAGATTTCGTTTTTTATGGTCCAGAGAATTCCTGCATCATTAAGAATAAAGAAAATGATAATTTGGTACATGTAATCATGCCTATGCGCTTATGATTTTATGTTCCTGCACCAATTACATTTATTAAATTTTAGATCATTTAAAGACTCTCTAGTTAGTTTTAAAGAAACAGTTCTAGTTTATGGAGAGAATGGTTCGGGTAAAACATCCTTGATTGAAGCAATTCATTTTTCCTTAAAATCTAAATCTTTCAGAACTAGTAGTGTCAATGCAATGATAAATAAAGATTCCGACTTTTTTAGAATAAGTACAAAGTTCAATAATGAAAAAAGAATTGTAGAAAAAAAAATTGGACAAATAGTTAAAAAAACAAATTATGAAAACTATATTAAATACGATTATCTTACTTTACTGATTAATAACTTTTCTTTGCGTTTCCTTGAACAAAATAAGGACGAGAGAAGGGAGTTTATAGATTTCTTTTTGTTTCACGTGAAACAAGATCATTTGATAAATCTGAGGAGATTTAAAAAAATTCTTTATTCCAGGAATAAAGCTTTAAAAGAAGAAAATAAAAATCAAATCTCTACTTGGACAAAATTATTAATAGAAAGTAGCGAGAAAATTAATAAGGATAGAGAAATAATAGTCAATAAAGTTTTAGAAAATTTAAAGAACAAAATTTTTAATAAATTGGATGACAAAAGATGGAAAAATATTTTAAGCAGTCTTCAGATTTCGTTTTACTCAGGTTGGAAGGGAGAAAGCTTAGAAAAGAAATTAAGACAAGATTATGAAGAAGATTTATTAAAAGGCTATACAAAATCTGGAGCTCACAAATTTGATCTTGAAATAAAAGTTTTAGGAGAGAAGAGTGGGAATATTTTGTCTAGAGGTGAGCAGAAGCTACTGATTTTATTGATTTTTTTATCTTTTGGTGACTATTTCATGACTTCTCAGGACAAAAATGTTATTTATTTAATAGATGATCTAGCTTCAGAACTAGACGATAAGAATTTAAGTTTAGCATTGGAATTTTTATCTATATCTAAAGGTCAAAAAATAATTACATCTGTAAAAAAAATAGAAAATAAAACAATAGATCAGCTAATTGATTTATAATGTTCTATGCCGAAAAAGCAGTCTAAGAAGTCAATAAAACCTACATCCTCTAACAAATACGATTCCTCTAACATTAAGGTCCTGAAAGGTCTGGAAGCCGTTAGGAAAAGGCCCGGAATGTACATAGGCGATACCGATGACGGCACCGGCTTACATCATATGGTATTTGAAGTAGTTGATAATTCTATAGATGAGGCATTGGCTGGTTTTTGCAATCAAATTGATGTAGTTATTCATGAAGATGATGAAGTCTCTATTAGAGACAATGGAAGAGGAATTCCGGTAGATCACCATAAAGAGGAAGGAATCTCGGCTGCAGAAGTTATCATGACGAAATTGCACGCTGGAGGAAAATTTGATGACAATTCTTATAAAGTTTCTGGAGGATTGCATGGAGTAGGTGTTTCTGTAGTTAACGCTTTATCTGAAAATCTAGATCTTACAATTTGGAGAGATGGAAAAGTTTGGAAACAAACTTATAAAAATGGAAATCCAAAAAACAAGATCAAGTCAACTGGTGCAACAAAAGATCAAGGAACAGAAATTAGAGTTAAGCCATCAAAACAAATTTTCGGGGAAGTTATTGCATTTGATTATGACATTTTGAAAAAGAAGTTAAGGGAGTTATCTTATCTAAATTCTGGAATTGAAATAAATTTAAAAGACGAAAGAAATTCAAAATCAGAAAGATTTAAATCCGAGGGCGGATTAATAGAGTTCGTAGAATATAAAAATAAAAATAAAACACCGCTCAATAAAACCTTTAGGTTTCTTCAAGAACAGAAAGATGGAATATCTATTGAAGTAGCTCTTCAATGGAATGATTCATATCAAGAAAATATTCAATGTTTCACAAATAACATTCCACAAAAAGACGGTGGAAGTCATTTAATTGGTTTTAGAACAGCCCTCACTAGAACGATTAATAATTATATAGAAAAAGAAAATCTAGCAAAAAACGAAACAATCCAAACATCTGGGGAAGATGTTAGGGAGGGTTTAACAGCGATTATTTCTGCGAAATTACCTGATCCAAAATTTTCATCACAAACTAAAGATAAGTTGGTATCTTCAGAAATTCAACCTGTCGTTGAAAAAGAAACTTATAAACATCTCACAGAATATCTTTTGGAAAATCCAAACGACGCTAAGTCAATTGCTTCGAAAATAATAGAAGCTGCTAGAGCTAGAGAAGCTGCAAGAAAAGCAAGAGAAATGACAAGAAGAAAAGGAGTGTTAGACGGTCTAGGATTGCCTGGAAAGCTTGCAGACTGTCAAGAAAAAGATCCTTCGGTCAGCGAATTATATTTGGTCGAGGGTGAGTCTGCAGGAGGCTCAGCAAAGCAAGGAAGAAATAGGCAGAATCAAGCCATTCTGCCCTTAAAAGGAAAAATTTTAAATGTTGAGAAAGCAAGGATTGATAAAGTCTTAGGCTCTGATGAAATAGTCACGTTAATAACAGCTTTGGGTTGCGGCATTAAAGAGGAATTTAGTTTAGAAAAACTAAGATACCATTCGATAATCGTTATGACAGATGCTGACGTAGACGGCTCTCATATTAGGACTTTGCTATTAACTTTCTTTTACAGGCAAATGCCTGAACTAGTAGAAGCCGGGCATATTTTCATAGCACAGCCTCCACTTTATAAGGTTTCAAAAGGAAAAAAAGATGTTTATTTAAAGGATGATTCTGGATTAAATGAATATCTATTGGAAAGAATATCTGAAAATTACTCGCTGAACCTCACAAAAACAAAAGCAATGAAACCTTCGGAGTTTGCAGATTTATTAAAAACTTACAAAAATTTTGAAGAACTCACTTTAATTCCTGACTTGAATATCTCCTTTGACTTTCTAATGACTTTGTTAGAGGTAAGACCATTTCCTAAAAAAAGTTCTGAAAAAGAAGTTAAAAGTTGGATTCAAGCTTTCAACAAAATATCTAAGACAAGCAATTTGTCAGTTGATGAAAAGATAAAAAATATTATTTGCACTAGAACAGAATATGGTAATTCGTTGGTTGATTTAATCCCTTTATCCTTTTTCAAATCTAAAAATTATAAGGTGGTTTTAGCCTATCAGGATAAATCAAAACAAGTTAAACCAGGCATTAGCGTAATCAAAAAAAATGATTCTTTTGAAGTCATTGACGATCTTTTTTTAACTCTTAGGTCTACGATGGAAGATGTCAGGAAAAGTTTAAATATTCAAAGGTATAAGGGTTTAGGCGAAATGAATCCTGAACAATTATGGGAGACTACAATGGATCCTGTAGGAAGAAGATTAGTTCAAGTAAAAATTGATGACGCGGATGAAGCATCTGACTTGTTTGAACAGCTAATGGGCGACAATGTTGAAAATAGAAGAGAGTTCATTGAAGCAAATGTAAATCTCGTTGGAACTATAGACATTTAAGCATCGCTGAGAATAAACTTTACCGCTTCATTTAAATTTTTTTTTATCGTCAGATTCTCTCTAGAGCCTCTTTCCTGAATTGATCTTAAACCGTATCCAGTTTCAACCAAAATAGGAATGCACCCATGAGCTAAAGCGCATTCAATGTCTGAAATTTTATCTCCAACAAAAAAACAATTTTTTAAACTTATTTTATGTTTATCTTCAGCATTTTTTAAAAGCCCAGTTTTTGGTTTTCTGCAATCACAGTTTTCTTCATCACGATGGGGGCAAACTTCTACGGATTTTATTTTTACTCCTGCTTTGGCCACTATATCAATCCAATAATTGTTTATTTTTTCAATGCCTTCAAAAGATATTAGTCCTAAATTTATACACTTCTGATTAGTAGCAACAATAATTTCATATCCATTTTTTCCGAGTTCAATTAAAGCTTCATAACTATCATCTTCAAATTTAAAATCTTTTGTATCCATAACATAATCGAATAAATCAACGTTTATAACGCCATCTCTATCTAAAACTATATATTTGGGATTCAATTTAAGAACTTTTTATAAAATTCAGTTAATTCGTTTATGGGAATTACTTGCTGAGCCATGCTATCTCGGTCTCTAACTGTTACCGTTTCTTTCTCTAAGCTGTCAAAATCTACAGTAATGCACATAGGCGTTCCTATTTCATCGTGTTTTCGGTAGCTTTTTCCTATATTTCCAGTATTTTCTAGGATTACTCTCCCTAATTTTTGGTTTTGAAGCTCTTTTTTGAGTTTTTTAGCTAAATTTACTAGTTTCTCGTTATTTTTCTTCAAAGGCACTATTGCCGCCTTAATAGGCGCAAGATGAGATTTTAGAGCTAAAACTACCCTTTTTGAGCCATTTTCTAGTGATTCCTCTTTATACGCCTCATTCAAAATAGCTAAAAATCCTCTATCTACTCCAGCGGAAGGCTCAATTACAAAGGGAACAAACCAAGAGTTATCCTCTCTTTGCACTGCTAATTTTGAATTAGAACCTTTGTTCAATTTTGTTTTTGATTTTATATGAAGTTCATTTTGATTTTTGCTATGCGAACCGAGATCAAAATCTGTTCTGTTTGCAATTCCTTCGAGTTCTTCTAAGCCATGAGGAAACTTATACATTAAGTCTACAGTCGCCTTTGAATAATGAGCTAGTTCATCTTTCTCAACATTCAGAAGCTTAATATTATTTTTACTAACGCCTTGATCTTCCCACCATTTAAGTCTTTCATCAATCCAAATTTTATGCCATTTTTCATCCTCACCTGGTTCAACAAAATATTCAAGTTCCATCTGTTCAAATTCTCTGACTCTGAATATGAAGTTTCTAGGTGTAATTTCATTTCTAAAAGCCTTGCCAATTTGTGCTATTCCGAATGGTGGTTTTCTAGAAGTTGAGTCAATAATATTTTTAAAATTTATAAAGATTTGCTGAGCAGTTTCAGGTCTAAGATAAGCAAAACTTGAGCCGTCTTCTATCGGACCAACGTTAGTTTTGAACATAAGATTAAATTGTCTAGGTTCTGTTAAGTCCTCTTCATTGCAATAGTCGGGTACTTGATCTGCTCTAAATCTTTCACCGCATGATTTACAGTCAACCATTGGATCTGTGAAAGTATCTTCATGACCCGAATAATTTAATACTTCTGGGTGCGTTAAAATTGATGCATCCAAACCTTCAACATCATCCCGATCATAAACGATCGATGCCCACCATGATCTCTTTATATTATTTTTTAGTTCAACCCCTAAAGGACCATAATCATAGACGCCTTGAATCCCGCCATATATTTCACTGGACTGAAAAATGAAACCCCTCCTCTTACAAAGAGCAACTAAATCATCCATATTTTTTGCTGTCATAACTGTATATTAATAGAAGTGAGCACTCACTATGATCTCCAAAAGAAAGTAGTAAATAATACTAATAAAGTATAAATCTCCAACCTTCCTAGTATCATTGTAAACGATAAAATAATTTTACTAGCATCGTTTAAAGAAGCATAATTTTCCGTAGCGTCACCCAGGGCTGGTCCTAAATTATTTAAACAAGAGAAAATAGTCGAAAAGGCAGTTTCAATATTAATTCCTGTAGCAAGAATAAGTAATATTCCAAAAAACAGTGCAAAAAGATAGACAGAAACAAAGCCCCAAACTGAATCAGATATTTCTTTATCAATTACATTATCACCAATTTTAAGAGGAATAACTGAACTAGGATGTATTAATTTTTTTAATTCATTTTTTGCTTGTCTGAAAAGAATATAAACTCTTATTGCTTTTAATCCTCCACCTGTAGATCCTGCACAAGCACCCATCCCCGCAAGAGCAATTAATAAGTATGGAATAAATAATGGTAATGATGACTGATCTGTCGAAACAAAACCTGTGGTAGTTGCAAAGGAAATTGTCTGAAATACCGAAAGGATTAATGTATCGAAATTTCCGTTTGTATTTGTAGATTGCAGAACTATGAAAATTAAAATAAATGAAACAAAAATTATCGTTGCATAAAACCTAAGTTCTTTGTCTTTAAAGTATCCTGTTATATCTATTTTATTAAAGGCAACAAAATGAAGAGAAAAACTAATTGCAGACAAAAACATAAAAACAGAAGCAAATAAATAGATAAGGTTATTAGAGAAATAGGCAAAACTATTGTCGTAATTAGAAAAACCACCAATAGCGATTGTGGTGAATGCATGTGTTACTGCATCAAAGTTGGTCATACCAGAAAATCTATAACAAAAAAAACATAAAATAGTCAGAAAAAGGTAAATAAACCATAATGATTTTGCTGTTTCAGCCATTTTAGGTCTTAATTTATTGTTATTTACTGGATTAGAGGCCTCGCCTCTATATAATTGCATCCCACCTATTCCAAGTATTGGAAATAAGGCTAATGCTAAAACTACAATGCCTAGGCCTCCAACCCATTGTAAAAGAGCCCTATAAAAAAGAATTGATTTTAATTCGTTATCAAGATTTACAAAAATTGTTGCTCCGGTGGTTGTTAAACCTGAGACAGCTTCAAAGTAAGCATTTACTATCGTTAGAGGGTCTGTTTTTAATATGAAAGGTATTGATGCAAAAATAGAAAAAATAAACCACAAAAGAACAATTAACAAGAAACCGTCTCTTATTTTGAGGTCTTCATAGTCTTTAGAATAATTTACGCCGTATAAAAATAATCCTGATGCAAAAGTAATTAAAGAAGATTCTAAAAAACTTAAGTAGTTTTGTTCGTTATAAATTAAGGAGATTATTATTGGAAATGACTGAATAGCTGAAAATAAGATCAATCCAGTACCTAAAATCTTAGAAATAAGTCTATATTTCACTTAATTACTCTTATTTTGTTAATCTTCTTTCAACTTCTTCGAACTTGCTAGAATCAGACAAAAATACTATTAGATGGTCATTTTCTTCAATTTTAACATCATGATGAGCAATTTTTATTTTTTCATCGTTAGAAATAGCTGCAATAACCGTTCCCTCTGGTGTAGAGATCTCTCCAATATCTTTACCAACAATATTTTCTGGATTATCAGATGATTTTGCAATTATCTCGATAGCTTCAGCTTGTCCTCTCTTTAATGAATGCGCAGTAACTAATTCTTTTTTTGATAAGTTTTTTAATACCACTCCAATGGCTATATCAGTAGGCGCAATAGTAATGTCAACTTCTTCATTTTCTTTTATTAAATCTAAATAATTCTGTTTGTTAACTAAGGAAACAATTTTTTTAGCTCCAAGTTTTTTTGCTAAAAGTGAAGACATTACATTTGCTTCATCGTTATTAGTTAATGCGCAAAATAAATCCATATCATCGATGTTTTCTTCTTCCAATAATTCTGAATCAGAGGAGTCGCCATGGAGTATTAGGGAATTTTCTAATTTTTCATTTAGGTAAACGCATCTGTCTTTATCTGCTTCAATTATCTTTATTCTATATTTTGATTCTAGTGAATTTGCCAACCTTCTACCTATCCTTCCTCCTCCAGCTATCATTATATTTTTGTACCCTTTGTCATATTGATAAATGGTAGATATGACTTTTTTAATATCTTTTTTAGCTGAAATAAAAAATACTTCGTCACCTTTATCTATAGTATCGCTGCCCTTCGGGATAATGAGATTTTCATCTCTATTAATTGCAGCTACTCTGACGTCAACATTTGGGATGATGTCCTTCAGTTCTGAAATTTTATGTCCTGTTATCAATCCGCCTTTTGCTTTAACACTTACCATCGATGCTTGCCCATTGCCAAAATCTAAAACTTTATTCGCGCCAGGAACTTCAATAATTCTTTTAATAAAATCTGTAATTAAATTTTCAGGGCTAATTATTACATCAATGGTGTAATCACCAGCCTCGAAAATTTCACTACCTTTCCCACCTAAATATTGAGTTGCCCTAATGCGCGCCATAGTTTTTGTTCTTTTGCTGATATGTTTAATCATTTGACAAGCAACCATGTTAACTTCGTCGTACTGGGTCATAGCAATGGCAAGATCTGATTTTTCAATTTCAGCTTGCTCAAGAGTTTTTGGATAACAAGCATTACCGCAAATCGTCTTAAGATCATGATGGTCAGAAATTTTTTGTAATTTTTCTTGATTTAAATCAATCAGTGTTACGTCATGATCGGATGCAAGGATTGCAGAAAGTTCTGAGCCGACTTGGCCGGCGCCTAAAATTACTATGTTCAATTTTTTTCTCTATTAAAATTATACTCCCAGTTATTTTTTTTAGTAACTAGCTTAAAAATTTTTCTTTGGAAAAAAGTTGTCTAGACCCATTATAAAAAGATTCATACTTTTGTCTTTTTTTTCCTGATCTTGATAGTTCTTTTATTTTTACACAAAAATCTTTTGCCCCTATAAGAAGATTTTCTTTTGATGCCTCAACTAAAATACCTGGGCCTTTAGTTTCAACATGGGTACATTCAGCCAAAAAAAAGTTAATTCTTTCTTTATTTAATAAACTATAAGTCCCAGGAGAAGGGCTCAAGCCATTAATTTGATTAACAATTTTTGTCGCTTCTTTATCCCAGTTAATCTTTGATTCTTCTTTTATAATTTTAGGGGCATAAGTAGCAAGTTTATGATTTTGAGGAGTTAGTATATACTTATTTTTTTCAATATTATCAATAGTTTCTAAAATTTTACGAGAAGATACTTCTGATATCTTTTCGCTTAATGATTCCGATGTTTCTTCCTCATTGATTGTTACAATTTCTTGATTATAAATTGGCCCAGTGTCTAAACCTTTTTCCATTTTCATGAAGGTAACACCAGTTTTTTTATCTCCATTAATGATCGCTCTTTGAATAGGAGCTGCTCCTCTTAATTTTGGGAGTAAAGATGTGTGAATATTCAATGCTCCCATTTTAAAAATATTTAATATCTCCTCAGGCACTATATGTCCGTATGCAAAAACCAAAAGCAAATCTGCTTGTTTTGATTTCAAGAAATTTAATAGCCCTTCTTCTTTTAAATTTGTTGGCTGTCTAAAGTCAATATTATTTTCTTCAGCGAATATTTTAACTGGAGGTTTTGTAATTTTTTTTCCTCTGCCAAAAGGCTTATCTTCATTCGTTAGAATTAAACAAATTTCATGCGAAGAAGCATGAATTACATTCAATGTTTCTATAACTATTTTTGGAGTTCCGGCAAATATAATTTTCACAAATCTTTATTTCTATATTTTCAAAAGTACGGGTTTAAATTTTTGTCTTCTAGCAAGGAAGTTTAATTATCTTAAAAGTTATCTGGTCAATCTTTTCAAACGCGATATATAAATTGTTCATATTGCTTTATTTTTTCATTTTTAAAAGTTTAGATCTAATTCTCTGTCTTTTGACAGAAGAAATATAATCTACCATTAACTTTCCATCTAGGTGGTCTGCTTCGTGTTGAACGACAACTCCAAGCAATCCTTCTGGAAATAAACTTTTATTTTCTCCTTCAAGATTTTGGAAATTTATTTCTACTTTTAATGGCCTGACTACTTCTTCGTAAAATCCTGGTATAGATAAACATCCTTCGTCGTAACCGCCCTTTTCCTTTTCGTCTAAAACTTTTATTTTTGGGTTTACGAATACATGAGGCTCATTTTTTTCTTCAGATACATCAGCAACTATAATTCTTTTCAAAACCCCAATTTGGATTGCAGCTAATCCTATTCCATTGTTTTCGTACATTGTTTCTAATAGATCGTCAGCTAATTTTTTTAATTCTGAATCAAATTCAGCAACTTCTTTCGCAACGTTTCTCAATGCAGGATCTGGGAAGGTTAAAATTTTTCTTATTGTCATTTAATATTTAATCTAAAATGTTAATTATAAATAATATTATTTTTAGGTTGAGGTTAATTTGAAAGTATCAATAGTAATCGGTTCTAAAACCGACATGGAATTAGCAGAAGCAGCAGCAGAAGTTTTAAAGCAGTTAGACATTGAATGTAGCATCAATGTTTTAAGCGCCCATAGAATGCCTGAATATTTGCAAGAGCACATAAAAGCAACCATTGCTGATGGCACTAGAGTATTCATCGGAATAGCTGGAATGGCAGCTCATTTAGCAGGTAATATTGCCGCACATACTTCATTACCGGTGATCGGTGTTCCAGGGGATGGAGGTCCTTTAAATGGATTAGATGCACTTTTATCTACAGTCCAAATGCCTAAAGGGGTGCCTGTTGCTACAGTTGCGATAGGAAAAGCAGGTGCTATTAATGCAGGGCATTTAGCTGCTCAAATTTTATCTGTGAACGATGAAGCCCTTCAAGAAAAGATCAAAGAAGCAAGAATTGCTAATAAAGAACAATTAAAATCGGAAAACGACGAATTACAAGGGATTTAAAGTATTTTAGATACTTTTAGATAAGTTTTCATGTCAATTCTTAAAGAAATATTCTTGCAGAATAAGGCCTTTGCTCATCCAACAGAAGGAGTATGGGGCTTAGGCTGTAACCCCTTTTCTGAAGAAGCTGTTGAAAATCTTTTCAACTTAAAACTAAGACCTAGAGAGAAAGGAGTAATTATCTTAGCTGGACATATAGAACAGTTAGATCATCTTCTGGGAGATCTTCCTGAAGAAAAGATGAATACTCTTTTTACAAAATGGCCAGGTCCTCACACTTGGCTGATTCCTCCAACAGCAACAACACCAAGTTGGTTACAAGGAAAAAGTGGTTCTGTTGCGGTTAGATTGTCAACTCATCCAACGGTCATAAATATTACACAAGAATTAGGAAGCTCTATTTGTTCGACTTCAGCAAATTTAAGTGGAAATGAACCTGCAAAAAATCCAAATGAAATAAAAAAAATATTTGGCGAAGATTTATTCATTGTTGAAGGAACGTTGGGAAAACTTAATAAACCTACTCCTGTCCAAGATTTAGAAACTGGCAAATGGATAAGAAAATGAAATATGGCGTAATAGGATTTCCTATTGAACACAGCAGATCGCCCGAGATCCATCATTCATTCGCGAACCAATTTGATTTAGAAATCACATTCACAAAACATCTCGTGAGAAAGCATGAGTGTTCTAGTTGGGTGAAAGATTTTTTTAATAATGAAGGAATTGGTTTAAGTGTGACTTTACCTCTCAAAGAAGAAGCTTTTAAATTAGCTGATGTAATTTCAGATAGGGCGCTTCAGGCGGGCGCTGCCAATATGCTTCATTTGAAGGAGGATAAAATTTTTGCAGATTGCACGGATGGAGTTGGTTTAGTAAACGATTTAAAAGTTAAAGAAATCGAATTACAGGCAAAGAATGTTTTAGTTATTGGAGCTGGTGGTGCGAGTAGGGGAATAATTCCGTCAATATTATCTGAAAATCCTCAACAACTTATTGTTGCTAATCGTACCGCAGAAAAAGCCTATAAATTAGTTGCTGAGATACAGGGTTTAAGCGGATTTCACATGAAAAGTTCTATTCTTATGCCTTCAAGTTTAACCCTAGATAATATAGCTAATACCTCTTTTGATTTAGTGATAAACGCTACTTCTATTTCAACTTCACCGGAATCTGAACTTGAAATAAACTCTGAAATTTTTAAGGATGCGGCTGTAGCCCTTGATTTATATTACTCTCAGAAGGACACTCTTTTTATGAAAATGGCAAAAGATCAATCTGTGCCTGAGGTATTTGATGGATGGGGCATGTTAGTTCAGCAAGCAGCAGAGTCATTTTCACAGTGGACAGGACTTGAACCTGATACATCTGAGTTAATTAGGTCTCGTGGAGCATAAGCTCTTTATAAGCTAAAATACAGACAAATTTCAATCTAATACGTTTCGAGTGAAGATGATTTTTAGAACATTTCTGTTTGCTTTGCCATTTATGTCTTTGTCAGTTTTTGCTGGCTGGGACGACGTCAATATGTCACCTGGTGCGACCGCTCTGGGGCAAGAAATCTTTGGTCTACACATGACTATATTCTGGATTTGTTTTGCAATCGGGGTAGCTGTTTTGGGCGCAATGGCTTTCATACTTTTTAGGTATAGAAAAAAAGAAGGAGTGGAAGCAGCTAAATTTGATGATAGCACTTTCTTGGAATTTACTTGGACTATCCTTTTTGCCTTAATCTTAATTGGTATGTCGATACCCGCAACGATAACAATGATTAGAGCTTACGATGACACAGAAGGTGACATTAATATTTTAATTACCGGTCATCAGTGGAAATGGCAATATGAATACATAGAAGACGAAGTTAGTTTCTTTAGCAACCTCTCTACCTCTTTGGATGAGAGAAATAATCTAGCACCTAAAGGAGAAAATTATTTGCTAGAAGTAGATGAACACTTAGTCATTCCTACTGGAGCAAGAATCAGGTTTCTAATAACTGCAAATGATGTTATCCACTCTTGGTGGGTACCAGATTTTGCTATAAAGCAAGACGCGATTCCTGGATTTGTTAACACTGGTTGGACGCAGGTTAATGAGCCTGGAATATTTAGAGGCCAGTGCACTGAACTTTGCGGACAATATCACGGATATATGCCTATTGTTGTCGAAGCAGTTTCACCCGAAGAATACAAAGAATTTATTATCCAAAAGAAAGAAGCCAAGCTCCAACAAGCGGCCTTAACTGAAAAACTTTGGACCACAGAAGAGTTAATGGCTATGGGAGAAGGGGTTTATCAAAAAAATTGTGTTGCATGTCATCAGGTTAATGGCGAAGGATTGGCGCCAGTCTTTCCAGCTCTGGCTGGAAGCGATATTGTCATGAATGACAAGGCGAGACAGATAGAGATCTTAATGGAAGGAGTTCAAGGCGCTGCAATGCAATCTTACGCAGAACAACTAACTGAGGTTGAGATCGCGGCAGTTATAACTTACACAAAAAGATCATGGGGCAATGACGTTAACGGCAACGGAGAAATTGTAGCTCCTAAAGAAATTTTAGATTACAAAACGAATAAATTATAAGAGGAAAAAAATGAGCGCAGTCATAGAGTCACATCACGACGATCACCACCACGGACCAGCAAAAGGGTTCTCTCGATGGTTGTATACAACCAATCATAAAGATATTGGATCGCTTTATTTATGGTTCAGTTTCATTATGCTGTTTGTAGGTGGAGCCATGGCAATGGTGATTAGAGCAGAGCTTTTCGAGCCAGGCAGTCAAATTGTCTCTCCCGAATTTTATAATCAAATGGTTACCAACCATGGCTTGATAATGGTCTTTGGAGTAATCATGCCCGCTTTTGTGGGATTAGCTAACTGGATGATTCCAATGCAAATTGGCGCACCAGATATGGCTTTACCTAGATTAAATAACTTAAGTTTTTGGATACTGCCTGCGGCTTTCGGTGTTTTGCTTTCAACCTTTTTAATGGAAGGTGGGGCGCCGAATTTTGGTTGGACTTTCTATGCTCCTTTATCTACAGAATACGCTCCACCCACAGTCACTTTTTTTATTTTTTCAGTTCACATAATGGGAGCTTCTTCAATTATGGGTTCTATTAATATTATTACTACTATTCTAAATATGAGAGCGCCAGGGATGACATTGATGAAAATGCCTCTCTTTGTCTGGTCTTGGTTAATTACTGCCTATCTACTGATTGCAGTAATGCCTGTTTTAGCTGGAGCAGTCACTATGATGCTTATGGATATTCATTTTGGAACTTCCTTCTTTAATGCAGCTGGAGGAGGAGATCCAGTTTTATTCCAACACGTCTTTTGGTTTTTCGGACATCCGGAAGTTTACATAATGATCCTGCCTGCATTTGGAATCATTTCACATATCATTGAGACTTTTTCAAGAAAGCCAATATTTGGCTATTCTTCCATGGTTTATGCAATTGCATCAATTGCGCTTTTATCATTTGTAGTTTGGGCACATCACATGTTTACTGTTGGGATGCCTATCGCGGGTGAGCTTTTCTTTATGTACTCGACGATGTTAATTGCAATTCCTACTGGAGTGAAAGTTTTTAATTGGCTATCGACTATGTTCAGGGGATCTCTAACTTTTGAGACGCCAATGTTATTTGCCATTGCTTTTGTAGCATTGTTTACGATTGGAGGGCTTTCTGGACTGATGTTGGCAATAGCACCTGCAGATTTTCAATATCATGACACTTATTTTGTGGTCGCTCACTTTCACTACGTATTAGTTCCAGGTGCTTTATTTTCAATTGTAGCTGCAGTTTACTACTGGCTGCCTAAATGGACCGGTTACATGTATGATGAAGTTTTAGGAAAAACCCACTTCTGGCTGTCTTTCATTTCGGTAAATTTGACCTTTTTCCCAATGCATTTTGTAGGTCTTGCAGGTATGCCAAGAAGAATACCTGATTACGCTATGCAGTTTGCTGATTACAACATGATTGTAAGTGTAGGAGCATTTCTGTTTGGTTTGTCGCAATTACTCTTTTTATTCAACGTTTTAAAATGTGTTTACTATGGAAAAAGTGCAACCGCAGAAGTATGGGAAGGTGCCAAAGGTAAAGGTTTGGAATGGACTGTTGATTCGCCTGCTCCTTATCACACATTTGAAACTTCTCCTGATCTAACTAAACCGCAAACTAATAGTTAAAAAGATGGGCCAAACAAAAAATGTATTTCGCTTGTTGCTTCTTACATTTGGAATGTTTGGCTTTGGTTTCGCTTTAGTTCCGCTTTACGATATTTTCTGTGATATCACCGGATTAAACGGAAAAGTATCTGGTCCTACCTTCGTCTCTTATGATGAAGAACTACAACCTCGAAGCATGAAGGTAACTTTTGTTACTTTAAATAATAAAAATATGCCCTGGAGTTTCAAAGCTGACTCCCCTCAAATGCAAATAGAAACCGGTAAAGATTATTTAATGAATTTCACTTTTACTAATACAACATTGGAGCCTATGGTGGCTCAAGCTATTCCCAGTGTTTCTCCGGGAAGAGGAGCAAAATACTTTCATAAAACAGAATGTTTTTGTTTCGAGCAACAGTACTTAGCTGCAGGAGAATCCATAACAATTCCAGTAAAATTTATAATAGATCCTGAAATTCCAGACGACATTTCTTCTTTGGCTTTAGGGTATACTTTGTTTGACGTTACTGAACAATTTGCATATAAATAATGAGTTCTGAATCTTCATATTACGTTCCGGCTAGCAGTAGATTGCCAATCTTTATGGCTCTTTCACTACTACTGTTTGTATATGGAGCTGGATATACAATAAATGATCTCGGGAAAGAAGATTCTTACTCACATTGGATTTTGATATCAAGTTTCCTAATGATGTGGGGGACCATGTTTTTTTGGTTCTCTGAAGTAATTAAAGAAAATGATTCTGGAATGTACAGTGATCAATTGAACACATCTTTTGTGCATGGAATGTCTTGGTTTATATTTTCTGAAGTCATGTTTTTCTTTGCCTTCTTTTTGGCATTGGGATATGTAAGAATCTTTGCGGTTCCTTGGCTTGGGGGCGAAGGAGAAAAAGGAATTACAAATATTTTATGGCCTGGTTTTGAAGCTAGTTGGCCTTTGATGGAAACTCCTGATAATGAAAGATTTCCAGGAGCACACCACAACATGTCAATTCCCCATATTTCAAAAATTCATACTTGGCTCCCTTTTTGGAACACGTTGTGCTTAGTCACTTCGAGCGGAACAATTGCTCTAGCTGAGGCTGCTCTAAAGAAAGATAATCGTAAAGCCTTTAAGCTCTGGATGGTTGTGACTTTAACTCTGGGATATATTTTTGTAGTTCTACAAAGTGTCGAATATTATGAGGCTTATGCTCACATGGGACTAACTCTAGGTGCAGGAATCTATGGCACGACTTTCTTTTTGATGACGGGATTTCATGGATTTCATGTCTGCTTGGGAGCGATCATTCTCACAATTATGACGATAAGAGGTTTCAGAGGGGCTTTTAGTGAACATGACCACTTTGGCTTAGCAGCAGGGTCATGGTACTGGCATTTTGTGGATGTAGTTTGGATACTCTTGGTGCTCGTTGTATATGTTTTTTAGCCCCAAGGCGCTCCGACTTCCAAATTCCCTGTAGAAATCCCAACAGCAATCGTGGCTAATAAAAGCAAAGCAATGGCAACTCTGACTCTTAGGGAATAGAAAGCTCTTGATGTCGAACCTTTATCTCTGAATAAAAAAAATGCGCTTGAAAATAGACTTATCAACATTGAAGCTGCAAGGATGACGATTATTATTTTGAAAATCATGGTAGGTAGTATAGTTTAATTATGAGTAAAGTAAGATCGGCAGCACTAACTACTTTCTTTGCTTTATTTTTATTGACATTATCTCTTGGCATTTGGCAAATAAATAGGGGATATGAAAAAAGGGAATTAGAAAATACTTTTTCCTTTCAGCAATCCTATCCGGTAGAAGAAATAACCTATAATCTCGATTCGAAAATTAATCTGTACCGTAATATTTCCATTAGAGGTAGATTTTTACAAAATCTTTTTTATTTAGATAACAAGATTTACGACGGCAAACCTGGTGTGGTGGTTTTAAGTCCGTTTGAATTAGAAGACGGCTCAGCGATTATAGTTTCGAGAGGATGGGTTGAAATGCAAGACAGACAAAACTTTATGAAAATAGAAACGCCGAATGAGATTATGTCTATTGTAGGTACCTTGAGACCGGCTTCAAGTGGCTTAACTCTGAGTAATGACACAACCCTTAAGTTAGATGATAACTTTTTTCTTATTCAGTCCTTGGCAATAAAAGAGATGGAAGAAATTGTAGGAATAAATTTTAAGCCATTTGTCTTGGAATTATCGGATCTTTCTCCAGCTGCTTTCACGTCAATTTGGAAGCCCATTAATTTATCTTCATATAGACATTTTGGTTACGCCGCTCAATGGTTTGGACTTTCATTGGTAATAGTATTAGGCGTATTTGTTTATCTTTTTAGAGGAAAAAGTAAATGAGTCAGAACCGAGGCTTTTACATTGCTTTAACAATATTTATGACTCCAATATTGGTCATCACGCTTAGTACTGCTTGGTATTATTTAGGTTTTGGGCCGAAAGCCAAAGTCAATTATGGCGATCTCCTTGAGCCCAGTCTTTATTTAGGAGAACTTGACCTTGAGTTAGATTATCAATACCTAGACATCGACAGTATGGAAAGGAAGTGGATGTTAATTACTTTCATAAAAGATAAATGTGACGAAGCTTGTCTTGAAACAATTTACATTGCGAGGCAAGTAAATATTTTGTTAGCGAGGGAACAAGGTAGGTTCAAAAGATATGTCGCTTCCACTGCATCTGGTTTAAATCTTGTGCAGCCAGGTCTAGTTTCTAATTATGAAGACTTAAATTTTATAACCATCAAAGATCTTGATTTATTAGAAAACAAATTTAGAGAATCTCAAGTAGATCTCTTTGAGTCGCCTAATATTTTTGTGGCCGATCCACTGGGCAATGTGATTCTTTATTACTCTGGCAACATAGATGGAAAAAAATTGTTAGCAGATTTAAAAAAATTACTAAGGGCATCAAAAATTGGTTAGTTTAAAAAAAATAAAGATCGTCGCTTTTCTAGGAGTTTTCTTAGCTTTTGGAGTCGTCAGTTTAGGCGCTTGGACTAGATTAGTTGATGCCGGATTAGGTTGTCCAGATTGGCCTGGTTGCTATGGTTTTGCAATTTTTCCAATGACTGAAGCTGAAATCGCGCAAGCAAATGAATTGTATCCTGAAAGAAAATTTGAAATTGAAAAAGCAATACCTGAAGTTGTTCATAGATATTTTGCTGGTTTTTTAGGGTTATTAATTATTGGGCTTTTCGCGATGTCTTTATATCTAAAACCTTTCAATTCATTAGTAACAAAGCTAACAGGTTCCCTAGTAGTTTTAGTTTTATGTCAATCGACTTTTGGTTATTTGACAGTTAGTTTGAAGCTTTGGCCTCAAGTAGTCACTTTGCACTTGCTTGGAGGTTTTGCAACCACAACTCTTCTATTTCTGACTTGGATGAAACTTAAAGATCTAGATACAGGATCAAGTGAACCTATTTCAGTCAATAAAAATACTTATGGGTTATTGAACTTTGCTTTTCCCGTATTAATAGTGCAAATAATTTTAGGTGTATGGCTTAGTTCCAATTATGCGGCTTTTGCGTGTCCAGATTTTCCGCTTTGTCAGGGACAAATTCTTCCTGACACAAATTTTCAAATGGGATTTAATTTTATGCAAAGTATTGGACCTGACTACTTAGGCGGTAAGCTTGATCATCAATCCAGGACTGCTATCCACTTAGTGCACAGATTAGGCGCTTTGATAGTGACTTTTTACTTTATTGCCCTCATAGCTTCATTTTATAAAGAAAATTTAAAAAAATATTCTGGAATTTTAAGCTTTTTCCTTTTCTTACAATTACTCTTAGGCGTTTCAAATATAATTTACCGCCTTCCCTTATACGTAGCAATCGCTCATAATTTAGGAGCTTTATTTTTATTATTAGCAATTTCTTACTTTAGACTAAAGATCAATGTCAACAGATAGCCTTAAATATTCCAAATCAAATCTTAATGCTTATTTGGAATTAACTAAGCCCAGCATAATTTATCTTTTAGTTTTGACTGCTGCCACTTCGATGTTTTTGGCAGAGGGTTTTTCATCAAATCTTATGCAAGTGATGACTGGCATCATCGGCATTGGCATGATCGCTGCATCTAGTGCAGCTACTAATCAAATCTTGGATGTCTCGATTGACAGCAAAATGAAACGAACAAGCAGGCGTCCTCTAGTACAAAATGCAATTCCTACGATTAATGCGATTGTATTTGCATTTTCGCTTTTAACCGTTGGGTCTTTAATTTTGTTAACTTTTAATAATTTTTTGTCTTGGTTTTTAACTTTTTGGACTTGGGTTTTTTATGCTTTCTTTTATACAAAAATTCTAAAGTACACAGGAACACAAAACATCGTCATTGGCGGTTTAGCTGGAGCAATGCCTCCCTTGCTTGGTTGGGTCTCCGTTACTGGATCTATTGATTCTTTGCCATTGCTTTTAGTCTTGATTGTATTCGTCTGGACTCCGCCACATTTTTGGGCGCTTGCAATAGATAGAAAAGAAGATTATGAAAACGCTGGAGTCCCTATGATGCCAGTCGTTAAGGGCATACCGTACACTAAGACTCAAATTTTACTTTACTCATTTTTATTACTAGCTGTATCTTGGCTGCCTTTTGCAACTGGCTATTTAGGAGTTTTTTATTTGGCTGTATCTTCATTTTTAGGAGGAATTTTGATTTACCTAGCTATTTCTTTGAAGTTTGACGAAGGCAATAAAAAAGCTATTCCATTTTTTCTTTATTCAATAATATATCTAACAGTTTTGTTTATTTCGATGCCTTTAGATAGAATCTTTTTTTAAAAATGAGTCAAAGTAACAATATTAAATACACCGTTATCTCTTGTTTGGCCATAATCTCAATGGTAATTGGTTTGTTTGTTTATGACACGGTTACTGAAAAAGAACTGACAGCAGATCAATACAAACTTTTAAAATTTTACAAATTGAACACCAAAAGAGAGTTGAGTAGTTTTAATTTAGCTTCAGGTACGGAAGCTTTCACTAATGAGAATTTGCAAGATAAATGGAATTTAATTTTTATGGGGTTTGCCTCTTGCCCAGATATGTGTCCAATGACTATGAATCAAATGACAAAAACTGCAAAAATCCTAGAATCCGAAGCCCCAGATTTACTTTCAGAAATTAATTTCACTATCGTCTCTGTCGATCCCGATCGAGACTCTCCAGAATCTATACTAAATTACGCCAAGGCTTTTAATTCAGATTTCATTGGAGTCTCAGGAGGCATAGATGAAATTTATAAACTGGCTACTAACTTGACTTTGCCTTTCGTGCCAGTTTTAAATTCTGAGGAAAATAATTACGACATGGATCACAGCATGAATTTGGCTTTGATCAGTCCTGATGGCAAATATTTTGGTTTTTTTAAAAGTCCACACAACCCAGATAATCTAGCAAAGGCTCTAAAAAGTCTCATAACGTTCGCAAGATAGTCGACTAATTTTTGTTGAAATTACTTGTTTGATGTTTTATTTTAATTCTAGGAATTGAGATTTATTCTCAATATTTTCAATTTTTTTAGGAGAGAAAAATGAGTGAAACCGAACAACTTATATGGAGTTTTTTCCAAATGGGTTACTTAATCAGCGCAATGTCATTTATTGGAACAATAATTGCAATTTGGCTAGCCTTAAGAGTAGCTAATATGACAAGAGAAAATTCAGAATCAAATATTGTCACTAAACTTTTATCCACAGGATTTGGTTTATGTGTCGTTGCAGGTTCTTGGATTCAATTTACTTTAGCGACTGTTCCTTGGCGAAACGCTTCGGAAGCCATCACAGATTTTGGAATTGACAATATGAGCAATCCAGAAAATGCTCAAGGCTTCATAGATTATGTAGGGAATATAGATGGATCGGCAATGCCAACGCCTTTAGGTATGGCATTTTTGATTATCGTTTTATTAATGATTTTAGGCCTTATTTGGGGCCCTAAAAATAATTAGGAGAAGAAAAAATGGAACTAGCGGCTTTAAATTCATCTTATATTGGATTTTTACAAATGAACGCCATCTTTTTTATCGGAAATATCCTTCTTTTATGGATGATGTTCAGAGGCGTCACTAATGCGAATTTGTATGGAGTTAATACTTTTGGGAAAGTTATGCATTCTATAATTTCTTTATGTGTTGTAGCTTTCAATGCAAATACTTATGGGAATATTACTTCAGCAGTAAATAATTGGGCTTATGCAGCTTCAGAATCGGGCCTCGAACTTACAGGCGGAATGCAAAATTTCGTTGATAACGTTGGAGCCACAGGTTATGTAAATGGATCTATGATCCCATCAGATCCTTTAGGAATAGTCTTTTACGTAGCAATTCTTATCGGCTTGATCGGGGGAATGTGGACTGCGCCAGCTCCGAAAGAAAATTAAAATTTTTTAAAAAATAAGGGGGCTTTTGCCTCCTTATTTTTTATATTTCTATAACTACTTTTCCAGTAGCGGTCCTGTCCTCTAAAGACTTTATTGCCTCAACCGCATTGTCTAACGTATAGCTTTTAGTGATTTCTGGTTTTATTTTACCTTCTGCATGTAGGGCGAAAAGTTCCTGAAAATTCTTTGTATTTTCTTCTGGCTCTCTGCCGGTAAAACTTCCCCAAAAAACACCAACAATTGAACACCCTTTTAATAAAGCAAGGTTTGTTGGAACTTTTGGAATTCCTGCAGGAAAGCCAATGACAAGGACTCTACCGTCCCAATTAATACATCTCATGCATTGTAAAAAGATGTCACCACCAACGGCGTCGTATATAACATCAGCTCCTAAACCATCAGTCAGAGCTTTTACCTTTTCCTTTAACTCTCCGTCGCCATAGTTAATAACTTCGTCGGCACCCAACCTTTTTGCGATATCTAATTTTTCTTGATTACTTGCAGCGGCAATAACTCTAGCCCCCATCGCTTTACCTATTTCTATTGCTGTAGTTCCAACTCCTCCTCCAGCGCCAGTGACCAAAAGTGTTTCGCCTTCCTTTAATTTACCTCTTTGTTTTAGAGCGTAGTATGTTGTTCCATAGTTGAGGGGAAAAGCCGCTCCATCTTTAAAATCCATAGTCTCGGGCAACGTCATTAAAGTTCCTGCAAAAGCAGAAACTTTCTCCGCAATTCCGCCATTACCGATCATTGCAATTACTCGATCGCCTTCTTTCCAGTCAGTAACGCCTTCTCCTACCTCAGAGATTACTCCAGCGACTTCGCCGCCAGGAGAAAATGGAAAGGGTGGTTGGAATTGATATTTGCCTTGAATAATTAATACATCTGGAAAACTCACTCCAGCAGCTTTGACATCAATAATTACCATTCCCGGTTCTGCTCTTGGATCCTCTATTTCTTCAACTTTATGAGAATCAACAGGCCCGAATTCTCTACATACAAACGCTTTCATATTTCTCCTAAATTAATTTAATGCATTTAAATAGTTTTTTAAAAAATCTGCAAATGGAATTTCTTCTTCTTTTTCTAATTCATTGAATTTAACCAGTGAAGTTTTTGCTTCTTCTTCCAAATAAGACAAATTTTTAGTTAAGCTTGAAAAATATCTTTTGTGCTCTTCGTAGAGCTCTAAATTGAAATCTGTCCAAGTCATATCGTTATCTTTTATGATTTTTAGAATTTTGCCAGACGGGGTAAGGTCAGAATTCTCAATTTTCTTTTCTTGAAGTGCAATCGAGTTGGTTATATTAGTTTTGAGATTATCAGCTTTATCTGTAATTGAAGAATTAAAAATTTTTATTTTTTCGAGAATTGAATTTGCAGCATCTCTGATATTTATTTCTTTACCATTTACCAAAATATTTAGATCTGGATTTCTTCCATCTTTCACTACATTTTGCCAGTTGGTTTGAATTTCAACTATCTCTTCTTTAGATGCAAATTTATTTTCGTCTGCTAAACATGTCATCAAGTAAGCTTCTAAGAAATGACTTGTCTCAGCGGAAATACCAAGTGGCTCGAAAGGATTGTTGTCCATACATCTTACTTCAACATATTCAATGCCTTTTTCTTTGAGCGCGTTTATTGGTCTTTCACCAGAGCCTACAATGCGTTTAGGTCTTATAGAACTATAGTATTCGTTTTCTATTTGAATAATTGAATCATTTATTTGAATGAATTCTCCTTCTTTTTCAATTCCGATTTGCTCATATCTTGGAAATTTTTCCTTAAGCGCATAAAGAAGATTTTCAACATATTCATCTAAATTGTTGTACGCAATGAATAGGTTATCCTGAGCATTTGACATATAACCTAATTCGCTCATTCTTAAACAAGTGGCGTTCTCTAAATAACAATCTTGATCATTTAAGTTTTGAAGAAAGTTTTGTCTACCAGCTATGAAGGATTTTGGAACAATTGGACTGGCGCCAAACAGGTAGAGTAATAACCAAGCGTTTCTTCTAAAGTTTCTAACCAGGCTTAAGTAAGATTCATTTTTAAATTCTTGAAGTGAAGTATTTTGAGGAGCTAGTTTCAAAAAAAACTCATCGTTTAGAGAGAAATTGTAATGAATTCCAGAAACACACTGCATCATGCTGCCATATCTTTCGCTGAGACCTTTTCTATAGAGGTTTTTCAATCGGCCTGAATTTGAAGAGCCATATTCTGCGATTCTAATTTTATTTTCATCTTCAATCGTGCAAGGGACGCTACTTGGCCAGATAGTTTCTGAACAATTTTTAAAGACAAAGTTTAAAACATCCTCTAATTCGCTTAAGGATTCGTCAATTGAATTTTTTTTATTCGTAATTAATTCCAGTAAGGCCTCGGAAAAATCAGTAGTAATGTATTGATTTGTCAAAGTTGCACCAAGAGAAGTCGGGTGATCAGTTAAAGAAATAGTTTTATCGAAAACTCTTAATGATTCTTTTTCGATACCTCTCGATGAAAATTTTGAAAAATCACTAAGGTCAGAGTCTTTTAATAGATTTAATGTCTCTTTAAAAGATTCAGACATATTTTTTAGAGATTACAGAACAGGTCCAGAATTCCTTATTTCTTCGGACACCTCAAATTTTGAGATGTTTTCATTAAACTTAGATGCTAATTCCTCTGCAGCTTGATTGTACTGATCAGAATTAGACCATGTCTTTTTTGGGTTCAATAGGTTTGTTTCTACTCCAGGTAATTCGGTAGGTATTTCAACGTTCATAATGTCGAGTTTGTCTCTCGAGCTATTTTCAATTTCTCCAGACTGAATAGCTTTGATAATGCTTCGGGTAGTTGGTATTTTAAAACGTGAACCAACTCCATAAGAACCTCCAGTCCAACCAGAATTTACAATGTAAACTTTGCTTCCAAAACCTTCAATTCTTTTCATCAGTAGATCTGCATAAACTTGCGCTTTTCTTGGGAAGAATGGAGCGCCATAGCAATTTGAAAAAGTCGAGTCAATATCGGAAGTCGAGCCGAGCTCGGTCGATCCGACTTTAGCAGTATAACCGCTCAAAAAATGATAAGCCGCTTGCTCTTTAGAAAGTATCGATACAGGAGGCATCACGCCCGATAAATCACATGTTAGAAATATTATAGAATTCGGTTCGCCGCCATAATTTTTTTCTAGATGCTGATCGACATGGCTTAATGGGTAAACACAACGACCGTTTTCAGTTAATGATGTATCAGTGTAATCAGTTTCTAAAGTTTGAGGATTAAAAACTACATTTTCAATTATCGATCCATGCTTTATTGCATTCCAAATAATTGGCTCATTTTTTTGTGACAAATCAATAGTTTTCGCATAACAGCCACCTTCAATATTGAACACAATACCATCACCCCAACCATGCTCGTCGTCACCAATAAGCCATCTCTCGGGATCAGCAGAAAGTGTCGTTTTGCCTGTTCCAGAAAGTCCAAAAAATAAAGATACATCTCCGTTTAAGCCAGCATTTGCAGCACAATGCATTGAAAGAACGTCGCTTTCAGGGAGTATGAAGTTCATGACGCTGAACATTGATTTTTTCATTTCTCCTGCGTATGCAATTCCTAAAATCAGAATTTGATTCGAAGAAAAATTAATCATTACTGTTCCATCTGAATTTGTACCGTGTCTTTTCGGATCACAAACAAAATTAGGTGCACATCGAAGATGCCAAGCTGGTTTATTTAATGGGTTAAAGGAGTTTGGTCTTATGAAAAGACTTTGGCAAAACATGTTGTGCCAAGCTAATTCATTTTCTACTCTAACCGGCTGATAGTGTTCTTCGCTAGCTCCAACGTGAAGGTCGGAAGTATAAGTGGTTTTATTTTTTAAATATTCCTCTGACTCATCCCAAAGTTTTTCAAAAAACTGAGGCTCAATAGGCTGATTATCTTCTCCCCAATTTACAACTTCTTTTGTTTTAGCGTCACATACAATAAATTTGTCTGCCGGACTTCTGCCGGTTCTTTTACCGGTGGTAACAACTAGTGCGCCATTTTTAACAATAGTACCTTCACCGTTTTTTAAGGCGATTTCAAGCAGAGAATCTGAAGGTAAATTGTGATTCATATTTCTCCCAAAATAAGATCGGGTTGATCTAAAAAGGTAACTTATTATGCCAAAATTAAATGTTATATCATACTCATAAATAGTAATATTTATTATGAGAAGATACCTATGAATGAAGATATAACTTTCAAAAAAGGACAATTTGGATATATAGAATATAAATCTTCCAATCCATACGAATTTCATCAAATCATAAAAGATTATGAAAAATCTCCCTCCCAAGATGCAAAGGGTTGGCTTTTATTTCCTGAAAAATTTTCTGGCAAGTTGTCCTGTATGGTTTGTGTACATCACAGTGGGGGCTGGGGCGGCGCTCAATACCAAATGATGATACAACTTTTAGAAGCAGGGTACGCTGTTTTTCAAGTAGATAGTTTTGATGCAAGAGGAGTGACTAGCACTGCTGAGGATCAGTTGTCTGTTACTTATGCGATGTTAATGGCTGATGCTTACGAGGCCTTGAAATTTCTATCTAGACACCCTGATATTGATAATAAAAAAATTGGGATTTGCGGTTGGAGTTTGGGAGGTGCAGCATCTCTTTATTCTGCATGGCTTCCACTGGCTGAAAAATTAGCTCCAAATGGCGAAAGATTTGCATTGCATTTGAATTACTATCCATTAGCTATTTACTGGCCAGATGAAATGCGCTGGTCGGACTCGCCAATACTTAATTTGTTAGGAGGAAAAGACGATTACACCCCTTATTCACTCGCGCAAAAATTAACCGAAGGTATTAAAGATGTAGGAGGCGATTGTAGCTACATTCTTTACGAGGAGGGGCTTCACGGATTTGATTCGGTAATGCCAAAAACTTTTTGGCCTGATTCAATCGTTCCAAACACTGAGAAGTTTGCAAGAATTGACAAGGAAGGTGACATCACTTACGAAACTGATGATGGAGAAATTTTACCAGGCAATACAATGGAGGATAGGATCGTTTTATTTGAAAAAATTGCAGCTTTGGGAGCTTGGACAGGTGGAAATTGGGATATTAGAAGAAAAGCAAAGAAAGATGCATTCGATTTTATTGCTAAAATTTTATGATTAAAAAATGAATTCTCTTTTTGTATAACGCCAATAAGCTAAAACAAACACAATAAATTCATTTAGAAAAATCATAGCAGATGTTCCATCAAAACTATTATCCAATCCAAAACTGAAAAGTCGTCCAACCAAAAAACTTCCCATTAAAATGGTGAATGTTAAATACACTTTTTTTCTTAAATTAACCCTTAAGATACTAATTAATGACATCAATCCTATGATTGTAAAAAATGCGTACAAAGCCCTTGTTTCATTAAGGTAAAGATTAGATTCAGAGTAAGCCGTAACTCCTAATAGACCCGCAATGATGTCTGGAAAAAAAAGGCCGAGCACGCCAAACCCAAACCATTCAAGGCCAATTAGAAGGAGAATAATTTTGTCTAACATATTTCTTAATATTTTCTTAAATATAGTATAAGTTAAATGTTTTCTAGAAGAAGAAATAAATTTAAAAACTTATTGATGAAACAAGAGCTAACTCTTTATCATGCCCATTGGTCGATATGCAGCCAAATGGTCAGAGTGGCTCTTTATGAAAAAGGATTGTCATTTAAAAGCGAAAGGATAGAGCTTTGCGACCAAAGTGATAAAGCTGGTAACTTAACTGATGATTTTCTTAAAAACGTCAACCCCACGGCGGTCGTACCGGTTTTGAAACTTAATGAAGAAATAATTCGTGATAGTGCTTACATAATTGAGAGAATCGATGATCTGAAAGGTGATAACGAGATAAACCTTTGGCCCCAAGATCCAGTTAAAAGGAGTGAATTAAAAAAGTGGGTGGAAGATACGACTCTTACTGAAGGGGTAGGTCTTGGGAGAAGTTTAGGAACAATGGTTCCGCTTTTTTCAACTGGCTTGATTGAAGACCTGATTAAAAATCTAAAATTTAAATCTATCTTGAGAATAATTTTCAAACACCCAAGAAGAGAAAGGAAAATCGCATTTCTGACAATGTATTTTTCCTCTTTGAAAAATAGGATTGGGCCTATTGTTTACAACAGATTTACAAGAGAATTAATTGCGCTTGAGAATAATTTAGACGATAAAAGTTTTTTATTGGGTGCCTTCAGCCACGCCGACATAAATCTGATGTGTTGTTTTAATAGATTGGTTGAAATGAAAATGGAAAGCTTATTAGAGATGCCAGAATTACCTAACGTAGCCAAATATTGGCAAAATCTTAAATCCAGAAAGAGCTATCAACAAGGACTTCTTGATTATCCCGATCACGAAGAAATGTTAAAAAAAATTTTCAATAGCGGGCCAAACCCGCACTTAGAAATCATTCAAAATAAAATAATCGAACAATTAAATTCTTAATCAAAGAAATTTTAAATTTTTAAATCTCTAACTTGATCATAAAGTTTTTTGGGAGGATACTTAATATTCATTTAATTTAACGGAGAGTACAAAAATGAAAAATAAGTTATATATTTTAACTTTGATCACGACTCTAGCCATTTTTTCTGCATGCAGTTCTGAACCAGAAATGACTTATGCAGATCTTGGATCCGAAGAATATCCCCAGAAATTTTACATGGAGTATGTTCCATGCACTTACGGCGAAAATTGGTCGGTAGAAAATTTTAACAGCGATATGCTTCCCGAATGGCAAGACTTGTTGGTTGAAACTAACTCAACTCTTGTGGCAGCTTACGGCATTACCTTTGAAGGAGATAAACCTGAAGACGCACCAGGCGATGGCTTTTGGCAGCTAGTATGGAATTCGAAAGCTGACGCAGAGGCAGGTTGGGAGACCTGGGAAGGTTATGACAAAACAACTGAGTGGGCAGAATCCACAGCAGACATTCTTGCTTGTGGTTCTAAAGCAGAAACTTTTTCTTTTGACGCGTATGTAAGAAGAGCTGGTAATTCTTTAGGTGAATTTGATTTGACTTCTTTTTCATCTGATTATCAACAGTGTCTTTATAACGAAGGACAAGGAGCTAGTGAATTGATAGCAGTCATAGATCAATTTGAAGAATGGATAGAAGCTAGTGATAGTTCTATTTATGCTCCATACGGTTACGTAATATTGGCGCCTGATTACGAAGATGAGGAGGTCGATTTATTTTGGGGTAACTTCAATCAAAATGCCGAGCTTAGAGAGGCTGGAAATTCTTACTTTGCTGAAACAGGATCTGATATTCAAGACGCTTTTAACGAAGTTTTGACTTGTGAAGCACCTGTTGATTACAACTCAGGTGAGATACCTTTAACTTAGCGAAATGAAAAAAGGCTGCTTTCAAGCAGCCTTTTTTTTAAAAGATTCCTAACACTCTTTCAATCAGCCAAAAGCTTCCTAATCCACCAATGGCATAGGAAGATAATTTCGTGACTGAAAAATTAATTTTAATTTTGCTAAGAAACCAAATAACGGTTAGAAAAATTGGAATCATAATTAGTTGACCCATTTCAATTCCAATATTAAAAAAGAGCAAAGAGAGCAACAATTGTTCATTCGCTATGCCAATCTCACTAAGAGCACCTGCAAAACCAAAACCATGAAGCAAGCCAAAACCAAAAGCCATCAGCCAAGGCGTTTGGTTAGAATTTTTATCTTCGTTTATTTCAAGTGCAAGATAAATAATAGTTAGTGCTATTAAAGCCTCAATTGTTATAGACGGTAAGCTGACAAATCCCATTACTGATAGACCTAAAGTAAGACTGTGAGCTAAGGTGAAGGCGGTGATTGTCTTTATTAAATTACGCCAACCAAAAACAATGAATAATAATCCAAAAACAAAAACCAAATGATCCGGACCACCGATTAAATGTTCTACACCCAAGACAAAGTAACCAGTTGGAAATACCTGGGTTTCTTCTGGTATAACTAATTTAGACTCTTTGACGCTTACTAATCCTTCAAATCTTTCCCCATCAATAAATTTAACTGTTACTAAAGCGTCATTTAAGATCGATAAACCATTAATAAAAATGGGCTTTCCTTTAATAGAACTTTCACATTGCATGGATATTTTTTCAGACAAATATTTACTTTCTTGAAAAACTTCAACTGAATTGGATTCACAATCTTTTGGCAGAGATAAATCTACCGGGCCAAGGTTCCTGATTGGATACATCCAAACAATGTCATATTTGAAATCTTCACTCTCCTCAATAATTAAATGAGCAGGATTAAATTCGTGTGCTTTTAAGGGTAAAAAAAATAATAAAGCGAAAAGATAAAAACTATATTTATTCATTATAGGTTTGTTCCAAGCTTCTGCTGATGATGATTTCGTATTCGTCTTTTAAATTATTAAGGTATTCAGACAAAGCTGAGTCTTTCTTTTGAAGGTCAAGATCGATCAACACACGTGGTTTTATTTCTTCAAGGCTAGGCATTCTCTCAGGTTGTATGCCAATAATTTTCACTAAGTGGCTTCCGTAAGTAGATTCAATTGGTTCTGACCATTCATTTATTTCAAGATTTGTAAAAGCTTGGGCAAAGAGGGCTCCGAAATCTTTTTTCAACTCTTTAACACTTTTATTTGTAAAATTTTTACCCAGAAAGAAAACATCGCTTTGAATTTCTTGAGATTTTTTTAAAAGACGCTCTGCTTCTACTGCTCGGGCGGAGCCATTGCTATCCTTTGCAAAAAAAAGGTGAGTGAAATCAAACTGCCTTGGAATTAAGTATTTTTCTTTATTCTCATTGTAGAAATTTAAAACTTCTTCGTCCTTAAGTTTTTCTCCTCTAGATTCTTGTTTTAAGAACATTAACTTTTGTGCCAATCGTCTTTTGATTATTTGATCATTTGCATCCAAGCCTAATCTTAAAGCTTCTCTATAGAGAATTTCTTCTTCAATTAAATTGTCTATTACAGCTTTTGCTTCATCAGGGTTTGGATTTCTGCCAACTTGTAAAGCCCAAGTATTTAAAAGGCTATAAACTTCTTCTTCAGAAATATAAATTAATCTTTCATCTTTAAGAGTTGAATAGACTAAATCCAAGGCCAAGATGATTAATCCTATTGTAAAAAAAATAGCTACTTTACGAACCATTTTTCTGGAATGAATTAAAGCCTTTCTGAATTTAATCTAATTGGCGTTGGATTTTCAGCATCATTTGGGGTGTACCAAATCGGCGAACTCCATGCTCGGTCTTGAATCGTGTCGTGCAAATCTTCTCTAGGCTTAAAGCCAGCTCGAATTGCATCCCAAGTAGACCATCGACACGTTGGATTTTCTAAAACTCTTACGTAATAAAAAGCGCTATCAGTTTTATCAAAATCTGGATCGGTCCAAATCGTTTTCAGTTCTGCTGCGCCAACATTTTTTGATATTGCACAAGTTTCTATATCCACACGGGCGCCATTATCTGGGCATCGGTTAGTTTCAGGATCTACTTCAAGACCATCCGAACAAGCCACGTCATAAACTTTCTCAGTTGGACGGGAATCTGCTCTACTAATTGACCCTTTAATTACCTGTATTCTTTGTAAAGGCGCGCCATTGACGTCTCTTTGCGCCCAGATTAAAAAGCTAGGAGCTTTGTCGGTTTCTTCCTCAAAAATATCTCCCCCCATTGGCACACCTGATTCATAAGCATCTTTTAATATATTTTCGTTTTCAAATGTTAATTCGTCCAAATCATATCCGCCAAAAAATCTAACTAAAATTCTTGGCCCTGAAGTAGCAAATGTTTCTTTTCTTCTGAAAGCATTAAAAATAGATTCTCTTGTATTTTCTTCTGCCCAAGCTCCAGCGAGACCAGATGCGCCCCAATTTTCTAAACCACCAATGACATAGTCACCTTGTTCATATTCTGCGAAAGAAACTCCGCCTCTGTTAGGTACGAGATTACGATCTTCTTCAGCAACGGGGACACTGCCTCTTGCTCTTGGATCTGCATCAACTAAGCCAATTTTTGACCAATAATTATCTTCTCTAAAACCGCCACCAAGTACATGCGTGTCACTTGCTCCGATCAAACCAAATTTGTAGGGATTACCCGTACCAAATTGATTTGACATTAAACCTCTAATGTAAGCATCTCTAACATAACCTCCCGCAGGAAAACTAAAAGCTGGAGGGATACTACCAATTCTTGCCTCCATGATCTCGAAATCAGCCCATTCATCATTAGGTGATAATAATGGGTGAGTATCAGAAGTACCTTTGACCTGAGTCATTTCTACTATGGGCTCGTTTCTCATTCTCAAGGCAGCATATTCCTTCGATAAAGGCTCGCCATGGAAAGTTTCCATTTCAAACATTTGTCCATTAGAACCATTACTATTGTGTGGAAAAGCAATACTGTCTACACCTTGTTCTCTAAGTTTATCCATCCAGTTCCAAAGATCTTCTGGATTAATGGAATCAATTCTAGTGTAAGGTCTTTTAGGAGCATTTGATGATTTGAACATCACATTTCTGTGTAGGTTTTCATTTGCGACGTCAGTAGAAGTAGTGAATTCATAACCTATAAAAGTAGTGAAGTTACCTGGATCATAAGCATCATTCGCTGCTTTTACGACATCTGCCCAAGCAGATAGGTGAACTTCATGATCATAAATTTCTAAGCCTCTTGCTAGGTTTTGTGTTAAAACAGCTCGCCAAAGTTCAGGGTCAAAATAAGATCTCGGGTTTAAGAAAAAATTTGCTATCGTTGAGGCAAAAGTATTTAACCTAGTAGCACCATTTTCGAGAGTTAAATTTTCTGGTGCGTTCATGTTATGAAATACTTCCGCACCTGGAGCGTTAGAGATATCTGTAGAAGTATCAGCATAAGCTTCCATCATGCCCATAAAAAAACCGTGATCTGAGACCATATAAAAATCCAGTGGCTCAACTAGTTTCATATCAAAGCCTGCAGGATGTTTCACGGTTTCACCTCTAGCATACCTATAAGCATCAGCTGGAGAACCAGTAGTACCAAAGAGATAAGCATCAAAAGAATGTTTTGTATGTACGTGCGTATCTCCGAAATAGGCGTTTCTCAATTCATTAAAGTCCGAATTTGGATCTTTGACTTTATCGACAGGCGTGATAACGACGTCCAATGATTCATCAGAACAACTCGCTAAAAAAATAATAGCAACTAACAGAATAAGTTTTTTCATATCACTCCCCAAAACCTCGATTATTGTAGCAATTTCTTTGCGACTAATACTGTCATAGGGATTAGCCTATATCAATTGATATTTTGCCGAAATGTTTATTATCTATTTGATGCTGAAAGGCAGCACCTAAATCTTTAAGATCAAAACTGTCGCTAATTTCAGGTTTGATTTCATTTTTCTCTAAATAGTCGATCATGGCAATTTGAGAATCTTGGTTAGCCATCGCAATTCCACTCAATCTAATTTGCTTCAAAAATATTCTTGGCAAAATAATCTCGCTAACCGAAGGTCCGCTCAGAACACCTATCAATGCGATATGACCTGCAAGCTTTGTGCAACGAACGGATTCACTAAAGGTTCCTGCACCTCCCACTTCAACAACGTGGTCCACGCCCTCATTATTGGTTATTTTTAAAACCTCTTTTCCCCATTCAGGATGAGCTTTGTAATTAATTAAATGATCTGCTCCCAGTGATTTTAATTTTTCCAGTTTCTCCTCACTTGATGAAGTGGCAATTACAGTAGCTCCAAAAGTTTTAGCAAGTTGTAAAGCAAACACCGATACTCCACCCGTGCCTTGAACTAAAACAGTTTCTCCAGACTTTAATCTACCTTCATCAACCAAAGCCCTCCATGCAGTGAGCCCAGCACATGGCAAAGTAGCAGCCTCCTTAAAATTTAAATTATTAGGAATTTTGGTGATCGCTGATTCTGGTATCGAGATAAGCTCTGTGGCATAGCCGTCTTGATTGTCGCCAATAAAACTTAATAAATCATATTTTGGCGGACCACTGACCCAGTTTGGAAAGCACATACTCATAACTTTGTCTCCAACAGTCCACTTAGAAACGTCTTTACCTACTTCTAAAATTTCACCAGCCGCGTCGGACAATGGCACTCTTTTATCCTCTGTTGGGATCAAGCCTAGAGCAACCATAAGGTCGTGATAATTTAAACTGCTTGCGTGGACTTTTAAAAGAACTTCATTATCTTTTAGCGAAGGGTTTTCGGTATCGGTAAGTTTAAGATTCTCAAGGCCTCCAGGCTTAGATAGTTGTATCTGTTTCATTTTTCTCCTTTTATTTTTTAAAAATTAATCTTAGCAGCAATTTAAATACGAAATACATGCAAAAAAAGGCATAAAAAAGTGTATTTTTTATAACTTTTTATAAAAACTATATATTATTGTTTAAAAAAATGAAGAAATTAGACAAATTGACCTAGCTTCAAATCCTTATTTGAGTATACTTTCAGCCGGTTTGGGCAGAATTGGTAATAAAAATAGCTTTTTTGATAACTTTTAGAACATTTAACGATTTTAAACATGATTCTTAATCAATTTTTGGGAAAGTTCTTGCCTACTATAATTAGCCCAAGTTTAATAAACGGAGTTGTTTTAATGAACTATACAAAAACACTGTTAGGTACGTTAGGTTATGTCATATGTCTCTCTACAGTTGTATATGTAGGCAGCTTAGGAATATTAACCTTCGCTTCCTGACGTTAATGGAGTAACAAAAAAGTTTCTTCTCCCCCACGTTGCCCCGGTTTTTAACTGGGGCAACTTTTTTTGACAAGTTTTATGCCAGCTCGAGACTGTATTTCTTTTTTTGATTATCTGTTAAATTCAATGAATGAAAGATAAGAAAGAATGCTTGAACTGTAAAAAAGAGCTGCCTTTTTATTTTTTCGATAAAGATCGTTATGGGCTGATGGGCTTAAAAAAAGTTTGTCGCAATTGTGTTAGAAAAACTTAAGAGGAGCAGGAAATCTCTAAATTTTTCCCCCACTCAGGCGATTCACTAGCGTAATCTTCAAAATCATCATGCTCAGAAAAAGGATCTTTTAAAATTTTTAAAAGATTATCTACTTCAGAAAAGTCATCCTTTTCTGCTTTTTCAATGGCGACTTGGGCCAGATAATTTCTAAGTATAAATTTTGGATTATTAGCTTTCACTATATCTTCATGTTGATTTCGAGAGATTTTTTCTAACTCTAATCTATTAAGAAATTTTTCTTTCCAACTAAACAAATCATCGCCATGGATAAAATCACTAAAATTTCTGAAGAAATTTGTGTAATCAATTTTTTCTTTCATCAGCCAATCCAAAATTTCTTCAATGAGCTCGAAATCCTTGGGATCTTTTTTCAATAGACCCATTTTTTTTCTAAATAATTGAATGAAATGATTGTAAAAATAGATTTGATAACTCTCTAAAGCTTTTTTCAAAGCAGTCTCTTCAATAATTGGTGACAAGGCTGCGGCTAAAGCTTGACAGTTCCAAAGACCAATATTTGGTTGATTATTAAAAGCATAACGTCCTTGATAATCTGAATGATTGCAAATGTAATCTGGTTGGTAGTTTTCCAAGAAACCAAAAGGGCCAAAATCAAAGGTTTCTCCCAGAATAGACATATTATCGGTATTCATAACTCCGTGAGCAAAGCCAACAGTTTGCCAATGTGCAATAAGTTCTGCAGTTTTACGCACCACCGATTCAAAAAATAACTCAAATTTGTTTTCTAGTTCGTTATATTCCGAAAAATATTCCTCAATTACATGAGTCATTAATTCAGGCAGAAGTTCTTTTTTGTCGTTGTGGCATAAGTATTCAAAATTTCCAAAACGTACGTGCGTACTTGCCGATCTCACTATCATAGCGCCTGGCTCAGTAGTTTCTCGGAAGACAGGTTCTTCTCCGGTGAAGATTATTAATGATCTTGACGACGGTATTTTTAAGCCGTGCATTGCTTCGCCACATAAATACTCTCTAATGGATGATCGGAGAACGGCTCGACCATCTCCAAATCTTGAATAAGGGGTTTTACCTGCTCCTTTGATATGTAAATCCTTTAACCCGTTGGATGTTTCTATTTGTCCAAACAATATTCCCCGACCATCACCTAATTGTGGTACCCAATTGCCAAATTGATGCCCTGCATAGACCATGGCGAGCGGATCGGTATTTTCAAGAGAAATCTCACCATTAAAAATTTTTACTAAAGCTTTTGGGTCAACGTTCTTCAAACCCAATTCTTCTGCCAGGTCATAGTTAAAATTCACTAACTTCGCCTTGGGCAGAGGACTCCAATTCTGTTTGGTATAAAACTCATTAGAAAGAGCGCCAAAGGAGTTTTTAAAATTAATGTTATCTAAATTAGACATATGTTAATTATTTCTTCTCCACACCCAAGGTTTTATTGGATCATCCTGTTTCCAAAGCCCAAGTTTTTTTAATTGCGCACTTTTTTGAAAACTATAAATAGATTTGTTAACCACATAACGGTCATATATCCAAGCACATCCTTCTTTAATCATTTCATAATTTAAGTTTTTCTCATTTTTCATGATCCATCCTAATGAACGACCATATCGGTCAAAGTTTGCAAAATTGAATTCTAGATATTCATTGTTGTCTATTAATTCAGCTAAACACAACTTTGCACTTTTCCCGAAGGGTTGATTTAATTCTGGAGCATCAATTTCTGACAGTCTGATTCTAACCTTTTCGCCCTTAAATTCTGCTAATACTGTGTCCCCATCTATGACTTCTAATATTCTGATCTCTTTCGAGACAGAAAAGGTTGAGGCGCAAAATAAAAACAAAAATATTAAGAATTTATTCATTGAAACTATGTAAGTAAGTCATTTAATTTTTCTTATTTTAGTGGATAATGGATGTCCGTTTTTATTTTTTTAAGGAGAGAACAAAAATGAAAAAAATTCTATTAATTATATCTACATTTTTAGTTAGTTCTGCATTTGCAGCTCCAGCTATGAATGTTTTTACAATAAATACTGCTGACCCAATGGGATACATGGAGTGGGCTAGAGCAAGCGCTCCAATTACAAATCCTCCTTCTAATACTGCTAGCGCCGGTGTCTGCCTGCCTAGTGGTGGTTCAGAGGAGTTTGGCGACATGTATTTTTACAGTTTGTATGACAGTCACGCAGACTCACTGAGTGGAAATTATTATGATCCTGAAGTTGCTGCTGAAATAGCAAAAATTGCTGACAAAAGAACAGTTTCTTCAATAGATCATTACTCGGCGTTAACGCCAGTAGCTGAAGGGGTTGAAGTAGGCATGACTTACGCAAATTACAACATAAATGTCTACACCAAGAATCCGCAAAGATACATTCAGGAGATTGCAGCATATCAAGCAACTGCTCAAGCTAACGGCTTCGAAGATGTAACGCTTGGTGCGTTTTTAATTAATACCGGCGATTACACAGGCCAAGTCATGGCAGTGATTCAAGCGCCTACATCTGTGAGGTTAGGAGAATTTCTTGACGCTAGAAACGAAGCTTGGAACATAGATGCAAGCGAGAAGTTCCCTAAATTAAGAAAACTCAAAAGAGGTTTCATGATGACTTGTGAAGTCGTCTATGTAAGATAATGAAAGGAGACAGTATGAAAAAAATATTAATCTTAATCACCACCTTAGGCATTTCTTTTGGCGCGATTGCCCAACAAGCACCTGAGGGAAGTTTCACTTCATTTCATGTGAAAGCAAAAAATCCTGCGGAGTACACAGAGTTTTTAAGAGCAAATGCTGAGGCAATTTTTGGACCACAAGGTTCAACTGCTGCCGGTGTATGTGTGACCGCTTCAGGGCATAACTATCCTGGTGAAATGTTTGTGTGGAGTGCATTCACAAGTTTTGAAGCGCAACTCTCTGGATCAGAAGGATATGACCCATATAATGTGCCAAAAAGACTCGAGTCTCTAAGAGATCTTGTTTATAGCGCTAATTGGAAACCGATCAAAGGATTTGAACTAGATCCTGGGTACGAAAGAGCAACTCGAGTTGTTGTTTCTCCAGAAAATGTGCCAGCTTATCTAGCTGCAGGTACTGCATTGGAGTCGGCTATTCAAGCTGCAGGTCACGACTTTAAACTTGGCATTCTGCAATCAATCGGAAGTGGACCTAATGAAGTAGGTACGTTGATGGTTAGAGGAATCTCTAGAGACGGAGCTGCTGTTGGAAAACTTGTAGACGAGTATTTTGCAGGGGCTGAATGGGGCAGAGCTTATGATGCATTTGTGGCATTACAAGACTCTGTAGCTAACGATGCTTACGAAGTTTGTGAGCAAATTTACACAGCTGATTAATTTTAAATCTTTAAAGGAAATTAAAATGAAAAAAATATTAATAATTTTATTAGCTTTTAGTGGCTTTACTTTTACTGACGATCACGGCAACGATCTCTACTATGCTTATTTTGGAATGACTGTTAGCAATCCTCCCGCAGTAGTCGCTGCGATGGATAAATTTATGGCATCTGAATGTGGACAAACAGCTCCATTTTCGGTTGCGTTGATGGGCGAAGCTTTCAATGGGCACGAGCCCCAAACTCATACATTTGTTGTCACCTATGAAGGGGCGCAAGCGCTTAATGATACATTTGCTACCTTAAGCACTTGTCCGGAATACGCAACTTTCTTAACTGAGCTTGCTGCGGTTTCAGTACCCACTGAACAAACTTTAGCGAAATCAGTTTATGAAGCTGGAGACTGGACCCAAGACACCGCTTTTGCAGTATTTGAAATCAATGTCAGAAATGAAGCCTCTTACATAGAAGCTTACAAGAAGTTTACTGACGCAGCGGTGGCTAACGGCCAGTTGACAAGCTCTTTTGGAGTCGAAAGAGTGGTTGCAGGCGATGAGTACACGCACTTTGCTTTTATTGGTGGAACAGACATGGCTAATTTAATGGCAACTATCGACTTATTGAATATGGACAATGCAGACTTTGCTGAATTCCAAAATTCTGTGAGAAGAAATAGATCCATTGTTAGACGCGGAATAGTCACTCCGATTAAAGCTTGGGATTAATTAAAATTTAAAGAAAAAGGGAGCCTTGGGCTCCCTTTTTAGTAGGAGAAAAATTTTAATGAATTCTTTTACTTTCAATCATTCCGGTTTTAGATTCGATTTCTATTTCTAAAAGTTCTTTAAAATTCTCATCTTTAGATAATATTTCCATCACCAACGCTTGGCATTGAGAAATCATCGAAGTTGCTGAATAAAAATCAACTGCATATTCATAATTTAATCGGATTACGTGTGCTGTCAGTGTTCTAAAGAAGGTTTCAATATTGATTTCTTCTGAATCTAGATTTTTTTTCACAAGAGCATCAATTTCAGAAATAACTTTTTTGCTTAATTTAATTTTACTCATAGCTTATTTTAAAAGGCATTGGGAAAGGCTGATTTTTCAATTCTAGATTTTTATTCTCTCTGGGATTATTTTTGATAATATCGTCAGCCATCAGCAGGATTCTTGGTAACAATTTTTCGTCATTCATAGAACGTCCTGACAGCTCGTATCTAGTATCACTTTGGGCTTTGTAAATTTTGTCAATAATCTTTTCTACTCTAATCAGAAGGTCTTTATAGAATCTAAATAAAAAATCATTAGACGTATTTTCTTTAATTTTATATTTTAGATACCATCTCTTTTTCTCCCAGTACCAGATGTCGGCTCGCATTTCTGCTACTAAATTAACTGCAATTTCTATGTCTTCTTTAGGGTAAGGCGTAATTCGGTAATCGTCGGGATTTTCCATAATTTACTATAATGCTTGCAAGCGACAGATTTTGTCGTTTTAAATTTATAAGATGAAATTAAGAGTTATTATTTAATCTTAAAGTTATGGATTTCGAAAAATTTCTGACTAATCAAGTAAATGATTTTAAAGGTAGAAATTTGGATCTTATTTGGCAATACTCAGATGCAGAGATCGATGGTAATCACGATTTCATCCAATTAATTTTTCCAACAAATAAACCGAGTCGAAATAGTTTTCATGGTTACTACTTAGATAATGAATTATTGATTGAACAATTAAGAAATAATGTTGTAGTTAAAGAGAACTTAATGAAATCGGCGGCGTGGTTTTTAGGCTTTCTCGGTCGAAATAAATCTTGGACCAGTGGCTATGATCACAATCAACTTAGAATCACTCGAGCGATTGAATCCTTGAGGCTTTTAGTCTCTGATGAAGCGGCAAATGAATTTTTTCAGTCGATTCTGAGTTTGGTAAAAGACCCTGCGACTATCAATCCAGATACTATTAAGTTTTGGGAGGAGGCATGAAAAACCCCACTGAAAAACTAAAAATTGATCACAACAATCTCATCCAAAAATTCAAAGATGATACTTTTGAATTGCACATAGGGACCACAGGACCCATGGGTGCAAACGTTTATTTTTTCGATAAGTTCACTCGTCTAATTGGCAAACAAAGACGCAGTCCCGATTTTTGGACAGAGGTGAGGCAGCCAAAATTTGAGTGATCCTTTATAATCTTTTATATTGAAACTTTAAAAATATGAATATGATTGATCTAGAGAGACGAAAATTTATAAAGTTTGGCCTAAAACTGGTGACTACTGGAACAGCATTAGCAGCGACCTATCCTGTGGTTAGCTTATATCAAGACAAAGTGCAGCCAACACTGAAGGAAAAGTTTCCTGAAAGAAAGATACCGGATCATATTGATTTTTCAAATCTTGATTATCTGACACCGCAAATTCTTTCAAGTACTGCAGTAGTTACTTTCATAATGATGTATGCAGATTCTTTACAAACAATATTTACGATTTTGATTTCTGCCTTAGCTCTGATATTTCTTGGAATTCCGCTTACAGAATTCACTTTGAGTTATTTTTTTTGAAAAATCTTACAAATAATTTCATTCCTCAAAGAAAGTTTGAGTCCAGATTCTCCCGTAAAAAGGTTATTTCTAATTAACTCAGGAATTTCAATTCTATCTAATCGAGATTCATTGACCTGAGAAAGGAAATCCTGATTAAAAATTTGAGTAAAAGATTTCTTTCCCAACCTAGCTTCTACCTCATTTAAAAATTCAAAAGTATGAGAGTAGTTAGCCCTATCAATAAAAATTAGCATACCTCCAGGAACTAAAGAATTAGAAATTTTTTGTAAAATAAGAAAAATTTTTTCTTTAGATTTCTCTGATATCAAAATTTCATTTAAACAGTTTTGGAACAAGACTATTTTTTGATTTGTGTCATCTAAATCGTAAGAAAATTCAAATATGTCCTTGTGAATAGAGTTGATTCTATAGCCTTCAAAAATTGACAATTTTTTTTCTAAAGCCTTTGTGATGACCTTTCTAGGAATACCCCAAGTTGATCTGTCATAAAGAGTAATTTCATTATAAGTTTCTAGTTCTTGTGGA
>ENA-OSEY01000079-OSEY01000079.1-marine-metagenome-genome-assembly--contig:-NODE-79-length-64453-cov-4.885936_pt1 | contig 64453 bp, 57 predicted proteins | sample MGYA00248465_ERZ534230 | MGnify/ENA primary metagenome ERZ534230 (study PRJEB26409, sample SAMN06344110) | marine metagenome | isolation source: Sea water from surface | place: Atlantic Ocean:Southern... | reverse complement strand
TTGAATCTCTTTCGAAAAGTCGCACCACATTAGTTGTAGCGCATCGATTGGCGACGGTTAAAAAGGCGGATAGAATAATAGTTATGAACCAGGGCAAACTTGTGGCTACCGGCACACATGAAGAATTACTATCTGCTGGTGGCCTTTACGCCAGATTGGCTAGATTGCAATTTTCAGATGGTGAGGATTTGGCGGCCTAGTTCGGTACTACAACATCTTTACCCATTGATTGTTATCTTAACTCTTGCAAGCCTGTTCTTTTCAAACCAAGATGTATTTATATTGGGCAACATACCATAGATAGGGGAAAAGATGAGTTACGCGTCGATAGATGATATAAAAAAAATAGAAAAGCTTTCCAAATGGGAAGATCGCGACGTTCCAAAGACATTGTATGGTATGCTTTCGAGAGCAGCGCAAAACTACCCAAATCATGATGCGGTAAGCTATCAAATATTTTCGGGTCCAAAAGATAAAGCGGAAACGTTTTCATGGAAAGAGTTGTTCGATAAGTCAACCCAAGCCGCGAACATGTTCCGTAGTTTGGGAATTAATGAGACTGATGTGGTAGCTTATGTTCTACCTAATGCAAATGAAACGTTATTCTCGCTTTTGGGCGGCGCAATTTCGGGTATAGTTGCACCTATCAACCCACTATTGGATACAGAACAAATAGCAGCTATTTTGCGAGAAACTGATGCAAAAGTTGTTGTAACTTTGAAGGCTTTTCCAAAAACTGATGTTTGTCAAAAAACTGCACAGGCAGTTGCTTTAGCGCCGAATGTCCACACAGTACTAGAAGTAGATTTGTTAAGGTATTTAACACCACCAAAGTCTTGGATTGTTCCATTGATTAGGCCAAAAAATGATACACAGCACTCTGCGAAAGTAATTAATTTTAACGAATTGTTAGAACAGCAAAATACCTCGCTTGATTTTGAGGATATTCAAGAAGACCGTGTTGCCGCCTTATTTCATACAGGTGGAACAACCGGCATGCCTAAAGTTGCACAGCATAAATATTCAGGGTTGGCTTACAATGGATGGCTTGGTGCGGAATTAATATTTTCAGCTGATGATAATATAATTTGTCCGTTACCTTTGTTTCATGTTTTTGCTAGCCACGTAATTATAATGGGGGCCATAAGCTCTGGCGCCCATGTTGTTTTCCCAACACCTCAGGGTTACCGAGGAGATGGAGTTTTTGACAACTTTTGGAAGTTAATCGAACGTTGGAAAATTACTTTTATTATAACAGTACCGACAGCTGTATCACAATTGATGCAAAGGCCTGTAGATGCCGATATCTCGAGCATTAAACAAGCTTTCTCCGGATCAGCTCCAATGCCAATGGAATTATTTAGACGTTTTGAGGGAGCTGCTGGTGTGGAAATAATTGAAGGGTACGGGTTAACTGAAGTTACTTGTCTCGTTTCTGTAAACCCACCTATCGGTTCAAAGAAAGTTGGTTCGGTTGGCCTCCCGTTGCCATATACGGACGTTAAAATCATCACTCAAGAAGATGGTAAATTTAAAGAATGTTCGGTAGATGAAATTGGAGAAATATCTATTTCTAATCCAGGTGTTTTTGCAGGAAAGACCTATACGGAGGATGATAAAAACAAAGATCTTTACTACAAGAAAAAGTATCTAAGAACGGGCGATTTAGGCAGAAAAGATAGTGATGGGTTTGTTTGGATAACCGGGCGTGCCAAGGACCTAATTATTAGGGGAGGACACAATATCGACCCTGCTGTCATCGAAGAAGCACTTCTTGGGCATGATGCTGTTGCTTTCGCAGGTGCGATAGGTCAACCAGATGCTCATTCAGGTGAATTGCCATGCGTGTATGTGGAGCTTGTGGCCGGGGCGACTGTCTCTGATGAAGAGTTAATGGAGTACGCTATTAACAATATTGGTGAACCTGGCGCTAAACCTAAACACCTAGAAATTCTTAAAGAATTGCCTAAAACTGCGGTTGGGAAGGTATTTAAGCCTGATCTCAGGAAAATGGCCATCACTAGAATATTTGATCAAGCTCTGTCCGAAAAAAATGTTACAGCCAGAGTTTCCGGTGTTAAAGATGATAAAAAATTAGGCCTTGTTGCACAAATAAAAGGTGAAGCATCTGATGTTTTAATTAAGGAGGTTTTGCAAGATTATACGATACCGTGGGAGCGTTCTTAAAGGCTAAATACTCGACTTTGGCGGAGCACCGCCAAGAAAAAAGTTTCCGTTTTTATAATCGCATGGCTCATCCTGCATCATAAGGTGAAGACCCTCTCCGTCAAACGGGTTTTGCCTTGCAAGATCTTCATTGACCTCTATGCCGAGGCCCGGACCTTGTGGGGCTGTTATATATCCATCGTCTACCTGTATCGAACTCTTAATGAGTTCGTCATGGAAATTCGTCTCAATAGTTTCGAGAAGCAAGATATTTGGAATAGATACGGCTAATTGAATATTCGCCGCCCATTCAATTGGTCCAGCATAAAGATGAGGAGCCATTTGTGCGTTAAATACTTCGGCTATTGCAGAGGTCTTCTTCATTTCCCAAATACCCCCAGCGCGACCTAATGCTGGTTGAAGAATTGAAATACCCCCACTTCTCAGTAAAGTGGCAAACTCATATTTTGTAGTTAGTCTCTCACCTGCAGCAATTGGTACTTTCAACGATCTGGCTAATTTTTGAAACTCCAGTAAATTATCGGGTGGAATAGGTTCTTCAAACCACAATGGGTTAAAACGTTCGATGGCTTGGCCAAGTCTTATGGCTCCAGAAGTAGTAAACTGTCCATGGGTTCCCAAAAGTAAATCCGCCCTATTGCCTATTGCCGCTCTTATTTCCTCCATGAATGAAACACAAAGCTCTATATCGCTTAGTGCAGGTTGATGACCTCCACGCATTGTATACGGACCCGCTGGGTCAAATTTAAGTGCTGTATACCCTCGCGATACTAAATCAGAGGCACTTTCAGCTGCATCTTCTGGGGAAGTCCAAAATGACTTTAAATCATGATTTTCAAGCGGATACAGGTATGAGTAAGCTCTAATACTTTCGTTCATTTTCCCGCCTAGTAAGGCCCAAACTGGTCTGTTGCGTTCTTTTCCAAGAATATCCCAACACGCAATTTCTAATCCTGAAAATGCCCCCATGACAGAAAGATCTGGCCTCTGAGTAAACCCAGATGAAAAAGTTCGTCTGAACATCAATTCTATATTTTCTGGTGATTGATTTAAAAAATACCTTTCAAAGACGTCTTCAATAACTGTCGTCATAGCTTTTGGACCAACGGATGATGCATAGCATTCTCCCCATCCAACAACGTTCGTATTTGTCGTTACTTTGACCAAAATCCAGTATCTTCCTCCCCATCCTGGAGCAGGGGGGGCTGTTACAATTACATCCAGATTAGTTATACGCATCTGATATACCATTAATTAAAAACAATCAGATTCCTCTTTGCTGAACCAGATTTTGTGTCGAAAATTGCCTCATTTATTTGATACAGGTTCCACTTTTTTGAAATTAGTTCATCCAATTTTAACCTATTTTGTAGATATAAATCAGCAATCCAAGGTATATCCCTTTCTATGACGGTATCACCCATTTTTGACCCAACCAGTTTTTGAGATGCTGCCGCTAAGTTAACAGGCTTAAAAGTAGCTAGTTCATTAGTTTTTGTCATTCCCAGCATAACAACCTGACCGCCTTGCGCGAGATATAGGGGGGCCGTATCGTACACAGAGACCGCACCCACTGAAACAAATACAGCATCGGCGCCACCGCCTAATTTTTCTTTTGCCAATTTCCATGGGCTACCCTTGGTGCCTAGGATGCCATCAGTGGCTCCGAATTCTATTGCTATGTTTAATTTTTCCTCAGAAAGATCTACTGCTATTATTCTGCGAGCGCCCGCAAGTCTTGCGCCTTGGATTGCATTGAGTCCAACGCCACCCGCACCGATTACAATTACATCTTGCCCCGGTTTTATTTTTGCAGCATTTACAACTGCTCCAATTCCTGTAATCACACCGCATGCCATCAATGCAGCGGCCTCATATGAAATTTTACTACTTACTTTGACTATTTGCGACTTATCAACCACTACTTTTTCCGCAAATGCTCCACATGCCATAGCTTGCATTAATGTGCCTCCACGTGAGGTTTTAAGAGGGCCGTTTGTCCCATCGTATTCGGTCATGCATATTGTTGGTTGTCCTTGTTTACAATTCATACAATTTCCACAGGATCGGATAAGCGTAACCACAACTCGATCCCCAATAGCTAGACCTTCAACATTATCTCCGATGTTGCTGATTTTACCGGATGCTTCATGCCCATAAACTGCCGGTAAAAAACCACCCCATGCTCCCTCCATGTAAGAGATATCAGAGTGGCAAATAGCGACTGCCCCTAGCGTAACCTCAACCTCATTATTAACGGGCGAACGTAGTATAACATCCTCAACCTTCAATGGTTTGCCAAATTCATGTGCTACGGCGGCTTTTATTTTGGGCATTGCAACCTCTGTTTTAAAAGCAAATTATTAGTAATTTACAATCTAAGGCTATACAAAACGCGCAAACATGCAATGAGTTTTCGAAATTATAAAGTGCTAGCTAGCTTCCGTCTGGATATGATAAACAAGCAAAATAGAACCATCAGCGCAGAGAATAAAAACGGCATACCAGGGAAATAATATTTTGCTGTTTTGTCTGAAAAAACGGCTAAAATCCACGTCATCGTTATCGGCGTTATGACCATGGCAATGGCATTAAGTGAAGAAGCCACACCTTGTATAGCTCCTTGTCGGTCGTCACCAACTGATTTTGACAGAATTGCTTGTATTGCTGGTTGAGCAAGAACGCCGAGAGATGCAAGTGGTATTAGTATGATCAAGATTTTACCGTCAGTTAGAAATGCAAATGTAACCATGGCAGAGAACTCGAAACAAAACCCTATTATAATTGTTTTTTTCTCGCCCCAAATTTTTATTGCTGGTCGCACCAAAACGCCTTGGACTATTGCAAAGCATACTCCGTATATGGTTAGGGAAATTCCTATCATCCCAGGAGACCAATTAAACCTTTCAACGGTAAAAAAAGGCCAAATTGCAGCGTAGATCGAAGTGCCTATAGTGAATAGCAGAAATACTAATAGTAACGAATAAATTCCTTCAAATTTTCGAAGGTCTAAAATTGCACCGATTGGGTTTGCTCGATACCACATGAATTCTCGTCGGTTCTTTCTTTTTAAACTTTCTTTAAGTACAAAATAACATAGCACACCGTTTGCAGCAGCTAGCATTGCTGCTGCGAAAAATGGGGCTCTGGGACCCCATTCTCCTAATAATCCGCCTATCAAAGGTCCAAGAACAAAGCCTAGACCAAATCCAGCGCCAAGCATTCCAAAACGAGCTGCTTTTTCCTCCGGCGAAGATATATCTGCCATATAAGCATTGGCTGTTGCATGGGTTGCGGCAGTGATTCCGCCTATCAGTCTTCCAAGAAATAGTAACCACAGGGTTTGTGCAAAGCCCATTAAAAGATAATAAGCCGCCATAACGAAAAGCGCTAGCAACAGTATTGGTTTTCTACCATACCTGTCGGATAAAGCGCCTAAAATGGGTCCAAAAATAAATTGCATCAGTGCAAACGTAGATGCTAGCAGTCCACCCCATATCGCGATGTCAGAAATTTTTTCAGTACCTGTTACCTCCGCAAACAGAGCAGGCATAACCGGAATAATAATTCCAATTCCCATTGAATCCAAAACCACAGTTGTAAAAATCACAAAAATTGGAAGCTTTGAGTTATTGGGCATTTTTAATTAAGACCTTGATAACCAATTTATAATTTAAACTACGTCAAAGTTGCTTTACGTTAAGCGCACGTCAAAAAGGGCCCATTAACAAAATACTTCAAGACACGTTGGTTAAACAAATATTGACATGGGTCAACCCCATTCTCTAAACCTACTAATTTTGTTTTAGATATTGTAATATGTGAGACTTCCAAAACACGCAACTTTAGTGTGGGCCATCTTACCGGAAAGGTCGGTCAGAATGTAAAAATCATTTTTTATATAAAATAAAATTTTGAGTATCCTATTATGATACATCAACGAATAGACAGGGCTCTAGAAAAGGTTTCTGCATCCACGTTTCCTCCAGATGCAACTACTACAATTGTTTTGCTATCTAACATTTCGCTATGGTATAGTGCTGCTGCTAAGGCCACTGCGCCGCCAGGCTCGATAACTATTTTTAATCTTTCAAAAGCAATTCTCATTGCCTTAAGAACTTCGCTTTCTGTAACTACCATTCCAGGGTAGCAAAATTCTTTTAAAATGGGAAATGTAAGAATACCTGGAGAAGGGGTAACAATCGCATCACACAGGCTGCTGGAGTTGCTGTCATTTGTTTCTCTTTTCCCAGATATCAGGGAGCGTACTACATCATCAAATCCAGCTGGTTCAACTGGGTGCACTTTAAAATTTTTGGCATTTTCTGCACAGGCAAGAGCAATGCCGCTTGTCAGTCCGCCGCCGCCACAACATACAAGCAGATCTGCCTCGTCGATTCCAAGATCTTTGGCTTGTTCAGTAATTTCCAGTCCTGCTGTCCCTTGTCCTGCAATCACGTTTGGATCATCATAAGGCTTTATTAAAACTGACCCAAATTTTTTTTGAAGGTTTTCACCTATTACTTCACGACTCTCGTTATATCTATCGTAGAGCAAAACTTCCGCACCAAGTTTTCTGGTATTATCAATCTTAATTTTTGGTGCATCCTCAGGCATAATTACAGTAGACGGTACGTTGTGCATTGTTGCCGCCATTGCTATACCCTGTGCGTGATTTCCGGATGAGTAAGCGAGTATCCCGCTCTCTCTTTCTTCGCTTGTCAAAGCTGATATCGCTGAAAAGGCGCCTCGAAATTTAAAGCTCCCGGAATGTTGCAAGCATTCTGCCTTTAGATAGGTTGGCCGACCAACTATCTCGTCAATAAATGGTGAATTTAAAAGTGGGGTAACCCTTTTTTTGCCAGATAAACGACCGTTTGCCGCTACAATCATTTCAAAATTCATTTTTTATCCTAAGATTTTCGTATTTTTTGAGTTACGCACTTTTAATTATGTTACAAAGCTATTCAAATATATCAATGAGTTGTGTGAGGTTGGAAAATTCATGACTTGGCTTCCAAGGCAAACGTTCAACTGGTTTTTTACCTCTATTGACCCAAACGGTAGAAAACCCGTATTTAGTCGCCCCCACAATGTCCCAGCCATTTGAGGAAACAAATAGAACTTCATTCGTTTTATAGCCCATTTTTGAATCTACTAATTCGTAGACTCTTTTATCGGGCTTGAAAATTCCCACTTCATCTACGGAGACTATAAAATCGAAATATTTATTTATTCCAGTTGATACGCATGCTGATTGTAGCATCCCTGGAGTTCCATTCGACAAGATTGCCAATTTAACATTCAGCACATTCAATTCGTTTAAGATTTGGCCTGTCTCTGGATACACTTCACTTGTCCAGTATAAGTCTAATAAGGTCTCTCGGAGTTTTGGGTCCTCAGCTAATGCCATCTCCTCTAGAGCAAAGTCCAAAGCTTTAGAAGTTATATCACTAAAGTCAGTCTTACAATTTAAAATATTTTGAAGCCAAGTATATTCAATTTGCTTCTTTCTCCAAATTTCTGCGAGGCCTTCCCAAGAACTCTTTAGTAGGGAATTTGAGGAAACTAATGCAGATTTCCGAGCTGCAGCAGTAATGTCAAAAAGTGTTCCATAGGCATCAAAAACAATTGATTTATATTGCAATTCAAATCCTTTATCGAGAGATTTTTCAGTCAATTTTTAGTAAGACTGTTCCATTTCTGCCTGGTTTCATAACTTGCTCATGAGCCTTTGCGCAGTCACCCAATTCATAGATGCTATCGATAGAAGGGAATAGGGCGTGTTTTAGATATGCATCGTGGATTATCTTTATAAGTCTTTTCCGAAGAGGTGTTGGCATAAGATAGACTAAAATCATGTTTAGCGTTAAGCTCTTAAATAAGTATTCTCCAAATGGAAATTGAGGGTTCATATTTTTACCAGAACCGTAGATAGATACAGTTCCCATTGCGCGCATAATTTTTGGTATAATATTTATATTTTCGCCGAATTCCACTTCGACAGCATAATCCACTCCGTGAGGCGCATACTCAAGAACTTTTTTATCAAGTTCAGGATCCGCGTAGTCCAAGACAAAATCAGCACCTAGGTCTTTTAATTTCTCCACTTTACCTGCTCGAGCAGTAGCAATGATTTGGGCGCCACGGTATTTCGCTAATTGTATTGCTAGGTGTCCTACTGCCCCATTACCACCTGAAATAAATATCGTTTTTTCCTCAATATTAGATTGCATACAGATAAGCTGAGCTGCTGTAAGACCGGGTATTCCAAGGCAAGCTCCGTGCTCAAAGGACATTGAGGATGGCATTTTCACTGCTTGATCAGCTGGTAAGCAAATATATTCCGCGGCGGTTCCGAAAGCCCGGTTCCAAGCACCATTCCAAATCCATACTCTCTCGTTACGTCTTTCTGAGCTTATATTTTTTCCTACCTCAACTATAATTCCTGAGCCATCAGAGTGTGGAATTATTAGATCGAACGGTGGCTTACTTACTCCCGGGCGACCGCCGGCCCTAGCTTTAGCATCGGAGGGATTTACGCCAGAAAAATATAGTTTCACCAGCACTTCATTCGCTTTAGGTTTAGGTTTTTCAATGTCTAATACATTTAGTACTGACGATGGAGAGCCGAACGAACTATATGAAACGGCTTTCATCAAATTTATTCTCTTTAACTTATTTCGTTTTTCAATCTAATGACTACATTTACGGAAGTTATTCTCGTTCCATTAGGGGCGTCTGGAAGTCTAGCAATCTCTAAATCTTCCAAAGGGGCGTCAGTTAGTTTTGCTTCATCTTCCCAATAAAAGTGCGGATGATCATAAGTTTTAGTATCAAAATAAGATTTTGATCCATCTACAATTATTTCTTGAATTAAGCCCGCGTCACAAAAGGTTTTCAACGTGTTATAAACTGTCGCCAGTGATACCTTGTAGCCTGTCTGTTGAACGTTAGCAAACAAGGTTTCTGCGGTTACATGTTTATCCTGCCCATCGCCGACCAGCACTTCCGCAAGGCATAGTCTTTGGCGTGTAGGACGTAAATTTGCCTCTTCCAGCCATTTTGTTGCTCTTTGATTTGCAATTGAAATCATGTTACACCTTTCACATTAAGCTTATTATACATCCGTTTGCACAAAAAATTCAACGCTATTCTACTTTCACTCCTTGAGAAGGTTCAATGTGATCTTGCAAGCATTGTGAGCGGGGTGGTAATGACTAAGAAAATTATAAAGAAAGTAAAGAAAAGATGGCAACCTATCCGACTGAATTTAATAAAGAGGAATTGTTGAAGTGCTCAAGGGGAGAACTATTTGGCCCAGGCAATGCTCAGCTACCAGCACCTCCTATGCTAATGATTGATAGAATTACAGAGATTAGTGAAGATAGCGGACCTGATAGGAAAGGTCATGTTGTAGCCGAATTTAAAATTACTCCTGATCTTTGGTTTTTTGAGTGCCATTTCCCGGACAATCCAATTATGCCAGGCTGCCTCGGCTTGGATGCATTATGGCAATTGACAGGTTTTAATCTGGGCTGGCGAGGATGGCCAGGTAGGGGCTACGCTTTGGGAGTGGGAGAGGTAAAATTGACGGGCATGGTCCGCCCTGATAGGAAATTACTGACCTATCGGGTGAACTTTTCGAAGGCCATTCAAACACGGCGCCTAACAATGGGCGTTGCCAATGGCATTGTAGAGGCTGATGGTGACGTGATATACCAAGTAACCGATATGAAAGTTGCGTTGTCAGAAAACTAAACCAAAGGACAAAAATATGCGTCGTGTCGTCGTCACCGGAATAGGTATAGTATCTTCAATAGGTAACAATACCAAAGAGGTTTATAATAGCCTAATACATGGCAAATCAGGTATTACAAAAAATGAGGATATGGCCTCTTACGGTTTTCGTAGTCAAATTGCAGGAAACATCAAGTTAGACGTCAGTGAGCATGTAGATAAGCGATCTCTTCGTTTTATGGGGCCGGGTGCTGCATACGCTCATATAGCCATGGAGCAAGCGATTAATGACTCGGGCTTAACTGAGCACGAAGTGTCAAATATTAGAACTGGTTTGGTGGCAGGCTCGGGAGGTCCATCTACGTCCGCTATGTTGACCGCCCATCAAACTGTTTTAAAGAATTCAAGCCCAAAGAGGATTGGTCCATTTGCTGTTCCTAAATGTATGTCATCTACTATTTCAGCAAATTTAGCCACTGCGTATAAAATAAAAGGGATCAATTATTCGATTACCTCTGCGTGCTCCACTTCACTTCATTGCATTGGAAACGCGGTGGATCAAATTTTAATGAATAAGCAAGATATCATGTTTGCTGGGGGGGGAGAAGAATTAGATTGGACGCTTTCGTGTCTTTTTGATGCCATGGGGGCCATGTCTTCAAACTTCAATGAATCGCCCGAACGTGCATCACGTGCTTTTGATGCAAATCGGGATGGTTTTGTAATTGCTGGTGGTGGAGGTATAGTCGTACTTGAAGAATTGGAACACGCTAAGGCCCGTGGAGCGAAAATTTATGCTGAGGTGACTGGTTTTGGGGCTACATCTGATGGGCATGATATGGTGGCACCCTCAGGTGAAGGTGGTGAACGAGCGATGCGTTTGGCCTTAGGTACTCTACCAGAGGGTCGTGCAGTTTCATATATAAATGCACATGGTACTTCCACGCCTGTAGGAGATGTTGGCGAAGTTGAAGCAGTACGTAGGGTTTTTGAGAATAAAGAAATGCCGCTGATTAGCTCAACTAAGTCTATGACTGGGCATTCCCAGGGAGCTACTGGAGCCCAAGAGGCTATTTATTGTTTATTAATGCTTAAAAATAACTTTATTGCTCCATCCATCAATATTGAAGAACTTGACGCCGGTATCAACTCTGGCGAGATAGCGTGCGAATTGGTCGAAGATGTTTTTCATGATACAGTGATGACAAATAGCTTTGGATTTGGTGGTACCAATGGATCAATGCTACTATCTAGATATTATGAATAATTGGACTTTGTTAAAATGACTGGGCAGCTGGAAGGTAAACGTGGTTTAGTAATGGGTGTTGCAAACGAGCGCTCAATTGCTTGGGGAATTGCAAAATCTATGTCGAATGAGGGGGCCGAGTTAGCATTTACTTACCAAGGTGAAGCATTTGGATCGCGACTTGAACCTCTTGCATCTTCAATTGGGTCAAATTTATTATTTGAGTTGGATGTGGCAGATGATGCTTCTTTTGAAAATACCTTTGTAAGTTTGTCGGAGCATTGGGGTGCATTAGATTTCGTAGTTCATGCGATTGCATACTCAGATAAAAATGAACTAACTGGTCGATTTTTAAATACCACGCGAGAAAACTTTAAAAACACGCTAGACATCTCCAGTTATTCATTAATTGAGGTTGCTAGACGGGCATATCCCTTGATGATGGATAAAGGAGGTACAATATTAACTCTAACCTACCAAGGTTCAAATCGAGTTACTCCTTTTTATAATGTGATGGGTGTGGCTAAGGCTGCTCTTGAAGCAACGACAAGATACCTTGCTAATGATCTTGGGCCCAGTGGTATTAGGGTGAACGCAATTTCTCCAGGACCGATGAGAACCCTTGCCGGGGCTGCAATAGGCGGAGCCCGAAGAACTTTCAAACACACTGAAATTAATTCTCCATTACGCTCTAATGCAACTTTGGAAGCGGTCGGGGGCACCGCAGTTTATCTAGCATCCGATGCCGGTTCATATACCACTGGGGAAGTTATATATGTGGATGGGGGTTACCATGTGCTTGGAATGCCACAAGCTGGTAATGTTTAGAACTAGCGAAATGACTCTAGCTGGTATTTCTAAACTCTTGAGAACATTGCAACTCTAATTGAAAATGGTATAGCGACATATAAATTGCTCAGTTTGAAAGATTTAAAATGCAAAATCAAAAGAAGCTATTCATAAAAACCTACGGATGCCAAATGAATGTTTATGATACAGAGCGAATGACAGAGTCGTTACAAACTGAAGGATATGTTCCTACAGATAGTGTTGAAGATGCAGATATGATCTTACTCAATACGTGCCACATCAGAGAAAAAGCTGCGGAAAAAGTTTATTCTGAGTTAGGAAGGTTCAAGAATTTAAAATCCGAAAATCCTGATCTCAAAATAGGGGTTGTTGGATGCGTTGCCCAAGCGGAGGGAGAAGAAATCATTCGGAGGCAGCCATTAGTTGATTTAGTTGTAGGTCCTCAGAGCTATCACAAACTACCGGTGCTAGAGCGACAGATCAAAAATGGAGAGAAAAGAGTTGAAATTGATTTTCCAACAGAAGACAAGTTTGATTTTTTGGCAAAGAGAACCGGTGTCAAAAGAGCGCCAAGTGCATTTTTAACCATACAAGAAGGCTGCGATAAATTTTGCGCCTTTTGTGTGGTTCCTTACACGCGCGGCGCAGAGTTATCCCGTCCAGTTGAAAGAGTGGCTTCAGAGGTCCGCTCTTTAGTTGATAAGGGAGTAAAGGAAATCACACTCCTTGGTCAAAATGTAAATGCTTATCATGGAGCTGGTCAAGATGGTGCGCAATTCACGCTCGCCCAACTTATTTGGAAGCTTGAGAAAATTGATGGTTTGGAAAGAATTCGCTATACCACGAGCCATCCAAACGACATGACAGATGATTTAATTGATGCACATCGTGACTGCCAAAAGCTTATGCCTTACCTTCATCTGCCGGTGCAATCTGGGTCAAATAAGATTTTAAAAAGGATGAACCGATCGCATACTGCTGAAACATATATTGATCTGATTAGTCGCATCAGGAAAGCCCGTCCTGATATACTTATATCAGGTGATTTTATTGTTGGATTTCCAGAGGAAACAGATGATGATTTTGAGGATACTTTAGAGTTAATTCGCCAAGTTGAGTACGGACAATCCTATTCATTTAAGTACTCTGTAAGACCCGGAACGCCTGCAGCAGAACGTCAGCAAGTCACTGAGGATGTTAAAAATACACGCTTACAAGAGTTGCAGAAACTTTTAGTAGAACAACAAAAGACGGTTCAACAAGATATGGTGGGTCGAACTGTTCGCGTTTTATTTGAAAAACACGGCCGCCAAATTGATCAAGTTGTTGGAAAGTCAGACTATTTGCACGCGGTGCATGCCTCAGGTGATGACGATAAAATCGGTTGTGTGGAAAATGTATTAATTACTAAAAGCAACACCAATTCTCTCCAGGGGAAAATAATCTGATTTTTGTTTGTTTGGTATTTCATTAATCTGTGGCTTGTAATTTTATCTTTTTTGCCTAATTCAAACAGGTGTGCATTTTTTCAACAAATGCTTGCGTTTTTCTTGCATGCTTGCAACGATAGGAATTGTATAAGGTGAAGGAGTTCTGATTGGCCCACGGTGTGTTGAAGCAACCTGATAGTGGTGACGAAAAACTTGAAAAATCTAGCCAATTAGAATTCGCAGATAATAGGCTCCTAATTGATCTATGTGGCGAGTTTGATCGTAACTTAGCTGAATTAGAAAATAAACTTTCCATTCAGATAGTACGACGCGGTAACCTGCTCGATTTAATTGGTGACAGACCGGCGGCCAAAACAGCCGCACTAGTTCTCAACGCACTGTACCAACGATTGGAAAGTGGTAAGCTGATAGAGTTGCCGGACATTGACAGAGAAATAAGATTCACCCTCGATGGCGCAAAAGGCTCTGCTGATCAAATGGAAATGTTTTCTAATGGTCGCTTCGAAATTAGAACTCGCAAGAAAACGGTTGAACCGCGCACTGAGGCTCAGCGCACATTTGTGAAATCATTGACCAATAATGAGTTAGTATTTGGAATAGGCCCAGCGGGTACAGGCAAAACTTATTTAGCCGTTGCCGTTGGTGTTTCAAAATTTATTGCCGGTGAAGTTGACAAAATTATACTAAGTAGGCCAGCAGTGGAAGCGGGTGAAAAGCTTGGATATCTACCTGGTGATATGAAGGATAAAGTCGACCCGTATATGCAGCCCCTGTACGACGCCCTGAACGATTTTTTGCCTGCAAAACAATTGGCTAAGTTGATAGAGGAAAAAACTATTGAAATCGCACCGCTGGCGTTCATGCGGGGTCGGACATTAGCCCATTCCTATATTGTTTTAGATGAAGCCCAAAATGCTACTTCAATGCAAATGAAAATGTTTTTAACACGGTTGGGCGAAGGCTCGCGAATGGTCATAACTGGCGATAGGTCTCAGATTGATTTGCCAAACGGAGTTCGATCTGGTCTTCTTGATGCTGAAAGTTTACTGGCAAATATTCCAAAAATCGGGTTCAACTATTTTACATCGAAGGATGTGGTAAGGCATCCTTTAGTGGCAACAATCATCGAAGCTTACGACAACAGAAGCAAGCAATAATAAGATTTAATTAGTTTGATGACACATGTAGAAGTTTTAGTTGAAGATGATAGATGGAAAAGTATAAACTTTGAGGACCTAGTTACGAAAGCTTTTTATGAAACTTTGAAAAAACTTGGTTATTCGAAAACAGATTATTTTATCTCAGTTTTAGGATGTAATGATAAAAAAATGAGGAAATTAAATCTAATGTTCCGTAGTAAGGACACTTCCACCAACGTATTATCTTGGCCATCGAGGGAAAGGTTGCGAATTGTAGAGGGCGATCACCCGAAACCGCTTGAACCGACTTTGGATGCTGAACTTGGAGATATTGCTTTGGCTTATGAAACTTGTCTTCAGGAAGCTACTCAATACAATACTAACTTTGCATCATATGTGCAGCATCTGACGATCCATGGCATTCTCCATTTAGTAGGTTATGATCATTCTAGTGACCCAGATGCAACGCTCATGGAGGATTTAGAAAGCCAAATACTTGGCAATTTAAGCTTGAAAGCCCATAATTAACAACAGACACATGATGTCTAGAAATCTTGGACTCGGAAATGGAAGATAACGACGGATCATCTAAAGCAGCGCAAAGCGCGCCTTCAAAAAGTGTAGCAAATTTTAACTTCAGCGAAAAGTTAATGGGGCTCTTCAGTAGAAATAAAACTGATGATATCCCTGAAACAAACGATGAAATACAAGAAAATAAAATTTCAACAGAGTCACACGGCATGTTTAATTTACGCAGATTGTGCGTTGAAGATGTCGCCATTCCAAAAGCCGAGATTGTTTCTGTAAGCGCAGATATAAAAAAGTCTGAACTTGTAAGCGTGTTTAGGGAAAGTGGGTTAACGAGACTTCCTGTTTACGAAGGTACTTTGGATAATCCAATTGGAATGGTTCATCTTAAAGATTTTACTTTAGGATATGCCTTTGCGAAGAAAAATACTTTTAAAATTAAAGATATTCTCCGTCCGTTACTATATGTTCCCGCATCGATGACTATAGGTGTTCTTTTAACTAAAATGCAGTCAGATAGACGTCACTTAGCACTGGTGATTGATGAGTATGGAGGCGTTGATGGTCTCGTTACTATTGAAGACTTAATTGAACAGGTCATTGGTGAGATCGAGGATGAGCATGATATTGACGAAGGGCAAATGTGGACTTGGGAAAGTGATAATACGATAGTAGCGCTCGCTCGAGCTTCACTTGATGAACTTGGTCCCGAGATTGGAATAGATTTTACACAAGTTCCAGACATAGATGTCGAGGAGGTAGACTCTCTCGGAGGGCTAGTTTTTGTTCTTGCAGGTAGAGTTCCAGTAAGGGGAGAAGTAGTTCAGCACCCTCAAGGTCTTGAGTTTGAAATTATTGATGCTGATCCACGACGTATTAAGCGTGTCAGGCTGCGTTTGAGAACTTCGGTTAAGGCTGCCGAATAAGATGATAGTTTGGTCTGTAAGTAAATGGGTTACTTAAGACCTATAAGTTTGGGTGCGTTACTAGCCGTAGGTCATGCCCCTTTCAATCTTTGGTTTCTTAGTTTCAGCGCTATTTGCTTGTGTTTTTTGGACATCGTAAAACAACGTAAAAGATCAGACATCGCCCTCTATGTAATGCTTCTGGGTATGGGGTACTTTATATTAACTTTAAATTGGATCGCTGAGCCTTTTTTTGTCGACTTTCGGTCCCATGCGTGGATAGCTCCGTTCGCGGTTTTTTTTATTTCCGTGACAATGGCATTTTTTTGGTGTGCATTTAGCTATATTTTTGCACCTTTTGGCGCTCGTTGGTCGTTGACACTGGGTATAGCAACAGCGGAATACTTCAGATCATTTGTATTAACAGGTTTTCCATGGGGTACAATAGCGTCCTTGTTTGTGAATTCTCCTCTGGGTCAGCTACTTGCTATTTTTGGCCCTTTTGGTCTTGGACTTTTTATTTTCGTTCTTGTGATGTATCTAATTTTTTTGGTTGAAACCAAAAAGTTTTCTTTAGCAGTAGGTGGAATATTTGTTTTGTCGTTATTGTTCCTATGGGGATTTCAACGCCAAAACCATGAAGTTCTTTTTACTGACAAAACAATTTTATTAGTTCAACCAAATGCACCTCAAAGTGAAAAATGGGATGAAAATTTAGCCCCAGTTTTTTTTAATAGAATGATAGAGGCGACAGAACAAGCAAATGACGTAAATTTGATAGTATGGCCTGAAAGTGCAATTTATAAACCACTCAACTACGCTGATGATCTATTAGATGCAATAAATGAGGCCTCTTCGGGAGTACCCGTAGTATTTGGGGCACTTCGTTATGATGAAAATGGAAACTTACGTAATTCACTAGTATTAAACAAAAGCACCGATAAGCAGTTGGTATATGACAAGTCAATACTTGTTCCATTTGGAGAGTATTTACCATTTTCAGGTTTTCTTGGAAATTTAGGTCTTAATTCTATGGTCAATTCCTATGGTTCGAGCTTTACCAGAGGTCATGGCGCAGATTTAATCGAAGTTGAGACTGACTTATATTTTCAACCACTAATTTGCTACGAGGCCATTTTTCCAAGTATTTTAAGAGCAACAGCTAATCGCCCTGATCTGATCATTCAAATTACGAATGATGCATGGTTCGGACGGTTCTCTGGTCCATACCAGCACCTCGAAATATTAAAAATGAGAGCCATCGAGACTGGTATCCCAGTTGCTAGATCTGCCAATACTGGGATCTCTGCAGTCATTTCTGCAAATGGAAAAGTCATTGACAGTTTACCCTTGGAAACACAAGGTTCGTTAGAATTGACTATACCTCGGGGATTGAAACCCACTTTTTATTTTATATGGGGTGATAGTATTTTTTTTATCATGATTTTATCTCTTATAACTATGCGCCTACTTGTTAAAAGATACTATTGACCGTATTAGTTTTAACGATTAACCAAAGTGAGGCACGCAACGGCTTCCTGACGCGTGAGATTAAATTATTGGAGCAGAAATCTTGTCTCGAGAATCTTACATTTTTACTTCAGAGTCTGTTTCTGAAGGACATCCCGACAAAGTTTGTGATAGAATATCTGACGCTGTTTTAGACGCCTTTATTGCTTTGGAACCTGAGGCGCGGGTTGCTTGTGAAACTTTTGCGACCACCAATAGAGTAGTGGTTGGTGGAGAGGTTGGTCTGTCTGATAAAAATTTGTTGTCAAGACAAATGGATCAGATCAATGAAATTGTGAGAGCTTGCATAAAAGATATTGGATATGAACAGAAAAAATTTCATCATGAGACTATTGAAATAACAAATTTGCTTCATGAGCAATCTGCACATATTGCTCAAGGTGTTAACGCAGATGGTGACAAGGAGGAGGGAGCAGGCGATCAGGGTATAATGTTTGGCTATGCAACTGATGAAACTCCAGATTTAATGCCTGCACCTATCCAATACAGTCATGCTATTTTGAGAAGATTGGCTGAGGTAAGGAAGTCAGGCACTGAACCCAGTCTTGGTCCCGATGCTAAATCACAGTTGTCAGTCCGTTATGAAAATGGAGTCCCTGTGGGCGTTACTTCCGTAGTACTGTCTACCCAACATTTAGATGAATCTTTATCATCGGATGATGTTCGTGCTATTGTTGAGCCCTACATATTAGAAATATTACCAGACGATTGGATAGACAGCTCCACTTCATGGCATGTTAATCCAACAGGAAAATTTGTAATTGGTGGGCCTGATGGTGATGCTGGTTTAACAGGTCGAAAAATAATCGTTGATACCTATGGTGGTGCCGCTCCGCATGGTGGAGGAGCGTTTTCTGGTAAAGATCCAACCAAGGTCGATCGATCCGCAGCCTACGCTGCGCGGTACTTAGCAAAGAATGTAGTCGCTGCTGGGCTGGCTAAAAAGTGTACAATTCAACTTAGTTACGCAATTGGAATTTCCCACCCACTTTCTATTTATGTAGATACCTTTGGAACTGGAACAGTATCCGATAAATTAATTGAAAATGCCATAGCAGAATCTATGGATTTAACTCCCAGAGGGATCCGAACTCATCTAGGGTTGAATAAACCGATTTATCAAAGAACAGCTGCCTATGGTCATTTTGGCCGATCACCTGAAGATGATGGTGGTTTTAGCTGGGAACGTACGGATTTAGTTTCAGAATTATCAAAAAATTTGTAATTATCGGTCTGGTGACCTTATCTAGGCTGGGTAGCTGCAAGGAATTTACTAATCTAGAACTATAGCTGCTGATTGAATAATGTATAACAAAGAAAGCAAGCCCAAGAAATTCAGAAATTTCTATGGAAGGTTAAAAGGAAAAGGTCTTCGAGCGTTACAACAAAAACTTTTGAATGACCAACTGGAAAAGTTATCAATACCTGCAGTCAAATATGAGATAAATCCGGATAGGAAGCTTATAGAACTATCGGATCTTTTTAAGAATGTAACATCATTCTCTCTTGAAATTGGATTTGGAGGGGGGGAGCATCTAGTTTATCAGGCAGAGCGCAATCCAAATATTGGTTTCATTGGTTGTGAACCATATATTAATGGCGTTGCAATGCTTGCTGGAAAACTTTCAAAACTTGAATTGACCAATGTTCGTATTCATCCTGGTGATGTACGAGATCTATTTGATGTGCTACCGGATGCTTCTATTGATACGGTCTTTTTACTCTATCCAGATCCTTGGCCAAAAAAAAGACATCATCGACGAAGGTTTGTAACAAGCGAATATTTGATAGATCTGCAGCGCGTAATGAAAACTGGTGCATTATTAAAGTTGGCTACCGATATTCCAGACTATGTTCGACAATCGCTTCAAGAAGTTTGCAAGCATCATTTTTCATGGACGGCGACTGATGCTCAAGACTGGAGAGAGTGTTGGAGCGATTGGATGCCAACTAGATATGAACGCAAAGCCCTAAGAGAGGGGCGCAGGCCGTATTATTTAACATTTGAAAAGCGAGAGTCCTAGACGTTGATCAAAGTCTAGTTTATCAGAGCCAAAACAAAGGTTTGACAAATGTCTATAAATTGTGACCCAAGGATTATGCGTGCTTCTAGCTCTCGACCCCTCAAGGGGGAAGTTTCAATTCCGGGTGATAAGTCAATATCGCATCGATCTTTAATTCTTGGTGCCCTTGCTATAGGGCAAACTAGGATTACTGGCTTACTAGAAGGTCAAGATGTTCTTGATACTGCCCGAGCAATGGTTGGCTTTGGTGCTCAAGTTGAAAAAGTTGAAGGTGGTGAATGGTATGTAGAGGGTGTGGGTGTAGGAGGATTTGCTGAACCTGAAACGGTAGTAGATTGTGGTAACTCGGGTACAGGGGTAAGGTTGATAATGGGCGCAATGGCAACAACTCCCATTAATGTGACATTCACTGGTGATCATAGTCTAAACAGTCGACCAATGGGACGCGTAACGGATCCGCTGAGTAAATTTGGAGTAGCTACATTTGGTCGTAGTAAAGGAAGGTTGCCAATGACTATAGTCGGTGCAAGATCTCCCATCCCTATTCAATACACCGTACCCGTGCCATCAGCCCAAGTTAAATCTGCACTGCTATTAGCCGGTTTGAATGTTCCCGGCGATACCATCATTACTGAGACAGAAAAGACTAGAGACCATACAGAAAGAATGCTCAGCTCATTTGGGGCAGAGATAAAAGTAGAAGACTACTCAAACCGAAGATTAATTACATTAAGTGGTTATTCAGAATTAAAAGGCCAAAATGTTCTTGTACCAAGCGATCCATCAAGTGCGGCATTCCCTATTTGTGCTGCTATTACAGTCGAGGGCTCAGATATACTTGTTCCAAATATTACGCTTAATGAAACAAGAGCTGGATTATTTACTACGCTGATTGAAATGGGTGCTAATTTAAGTTTTGAGAATGAAAGAGAGGAAAGTGGTGAGCCTGTTGCCGACATCCGTGCTTGTTTTTCTCCTGATTTGCAAGGGATTGAAGTTCCACCGGAACGTGCTGCTTCTATGATAGACGAGTATCCAATTCTTGCTGTCGTCGCAGCAAACGCTTCTGGAGAGACAAAGATGAGAGGTGTTAGGGAACTACGGGTAAAAGAGAGTGATCGAATTGACGCAATGGCGAAGGGCTTAAGATCAAATGGAGTGTCTGTCGACGAAGGTGAAGATTGGTGGATAGTAAAGGGCAATGGTGCTGGCTCAGTCAAAGGTGGTTCTACTTGCCAGACATTTTTGGATCATCGTATTGCTATGTCTTTTTTAATCCTAGGTTTATCATCACAAAAATATATCGAAATAGATGATTGTTCACCAATCAATACATCCTTTCCAAATTTCATTCAGCTAATGCGTGAGCTTGGAGCTAACTTAGAAGCACGAGGTTAACCGCTTTGGCAAAGTTCGACCTAGTTATAGCAATAGATGGTACGGCAGCATCCGGTAAAGGCACAATTTCAAAGAAAATAGCACAAAATTATTCTGTACCGCACCTTGATACTGGCCTTCTATACCGATTTGTTGGGTATAAAGTTCTTAAAGGATTTGATCCAGTAAGCGCTGTAGACCAGTTGAGTATGTCCGAAATGGAAGCTTTGGATTTAAAAACACTAAAAGTATCAAATGCAGCCTCCGAGGTTGCTAAAAACCCCTTGGTACGAGCTAAATTACTAGAATTTCAGAGAAGTTTTGCTTCACAACCTGGTGGTGCCGTTTTAGATGGACGCGATATTGGAACGGTAATATGTCCTGATGCAGATATAAAATTTTTTATAAGTGCTTCGGCTGAGATAAGAGCGCGAAGGAGATATGAAGAGCTCTTAGGCTTGGGTCACTCAATATCACTCAACAAAGTTTTAAAAGATATACAAGAAAGAGATGAACGAGATACTAATCGTAAAGAGTCCCCGTTGGTACCGGCAGTGGACGCAAAAAAAATTGATACTTCTGATATGACCATTGCAGAAGTCTATGAATCAGTTTCAAGGGTAATTGAATCAGAACTAAAAAAGTAATTTCTTCAGTATAATTGTGAGTATTTAGTGTGCAGAAACCCCTTGATTTACCGAAAATTAGCATGTAAACCGCGCCCGTCGTGCACTTGAAAGTAGTCAAATAACTCTGTTTCTTATTGGCTAATCGCATTAGTACTCGGCAAGCGAAACTAAAGACCGGTGGACCCAACCATCTGGCCAGTAAATATTTTGTAAAGGATATAGAGACCATATGGCTCAAAATGCAACTATGGCAGAATTTGAAGCTCTGCTTAATGAAAGCTTCAAGATTGATACCCCCCAAGAAGGTTCTGTTGTCAAAGGTAAAGTGATTGCTATCGAAGCTGGCTTTGCGATCGTTGACGTAGGCTACAAAATGGAGGGCAGGGTAGAATTAAAAGAGTTTGCCAACCCCGGCGAAGCCCCCGAAGTTGCGGTTGGCGACGAGGTGGAAGTTTTCTTGAGACAGGTCGAAAATGCCAAAGGCGAAGCTGTTATTTCTCGTGAAATGGCACGTAGAGAAGAAGCCTGGGATAGACTTGAAAAAGCTTATGCAGACGATGCGAGGGTTGATGGTGCAATTTTTGGCCGTGTAAAGGGTGGGTTCACCGTGGACCTAGGTGGCGCAGTCGCCTTCCTACCTGGTTCTCAAGTTGACGTGCGTCCGGTTCGTGATGCAGGGCCGCTTATGGGTTTGAAGCAACCATTCCAGATTTTGAAAATGGATCGCAGAAGAGGTAATATTGTCGTATCCAGACGTGCTATATTGGAAGAAAGCCGTGCGGAACAAAGAGCGGAAGTTATCGGAAACTTGGCAGAGGGTGACGATGTAGAGGGTGTAGTTAAAAACATTACTGAATACGGTGCGTTTGTTGATTTAGGAGGAGTGGACGGTCTTCTTCATGTAACCGATATGGCATGGCGCAGAATTAATCATCCCTCCGAAATTTTGACTATTGGAGAATCTATTAAAGTTCAGGTTATTAAAATTAACAAAGACACACACAGAATTTCCTTGGGAATGAAGCAACTCGAAGAAGATCCGTGGGAACTGGTAGCTGGTAAATATCCGTTAGAGTCTCTGCATAAAGGCGTCGTAACAAATATAACAGATTATGGTGCTTTTGTTGAACTAGAGGCTGGCGTTGAGGGTTTGGTGCATGTTTCTGAGATGTCATGGACTAAAAAGAACGTTCATCCTGGAAAAATTGTGTCTACTAGCCAAGAAGTTGACGTCATGGTCTTGGAAATAGATGGTGTAAAGCGGAGAGTTTCTTTAGGGATTAAGCAATGCCAAAGAAATCCGTGGGAAGTATTTGCTGAGAATCATCCTGTTGATAGTGAAGTTGAGGGTGAAGTTAAAAATATCACTGAATTTGGCCTCTTTATCGGTTTAGAGGGCGAGATTGATGGAATGGTTCACTTGAGTGATATTTCTTGGGATGAGCGTGGTGAGGATGTAATCCAAAATTTCCGTAAGGGTGACATGGTGAAAGCGGCAGTTACGGAAATTGATGTAGAGAAAGAACGAATTTCATTGTCAATAAAAGCATTGGGTGGAGATAAATTTGCTCAAGCTACAGACAAGGTCAAGCGCGGCTCTATTGTAACGGTAGAGGTTACGTCAATTGAAGATGGTGGAATCGAAGTTGAATACGAAGGTATGAAATCATTTATCCGGCGTTCAGATTTAAGTCGGGACCGCGCAGAACAGCGTCCGGAAAGATTTAGCGCGGGTGATAAAGTTGATGTTAGAGTGACCAGTGTTGATAGTAAGACTAGAAAATTGGGTCTCTCAATAAAAGCCCGTGAAATTGCTGAGGAAAAGGAAGCTGTAGAGCAATATGGCTCTTCTGATAGTGGAGCTTCGCTTGGAGATATCTTGGGCGCAGCACTTAAGGGTGATGAAGATTAATTCATAACATTTTCGCAAGTTATAAGCCCCGCGTTTGATACGCGGGGTTTTTTTATTGATTCGTTGGATGTGAAAAATTGCATTTAAACTTGGAATATAACAGTAACAACGCATCTTAAATTAGAAAAATATATCTTTTTGTAATAGTAATTCGTTAAAAAATAATACTTTAGGACGAGAAATGATTTTAATTTAGTGGGACTGATGATTATAGTTGAACTGCTACAACTAAAAATGCCAGGGAGACGACCCGATGATCCGATCGGAATTAATTCAAAAAATTGCGGATGAAAATCCACATCTTTTCCAACGTGATGTAGAAAGAATCGTGAATACCATATTTGAAGAGATTACGGATGCTCTAGCAAATGGTGATAGAGTTGAACTTAGAGGTTTTGGCGCTTTTTCAGTAAAAACGCGTGGTGCAAGAGTGGGGCGTAATCCTAGAACTGGTGAGGCAGTCAGTGTAGATCAGAAAAAGGTTCCATTTTTTAAAACTGGAAAACTCTTGCGTGATAGACTTAACGGGAAGGCTTAATATTTGACGCGTTACATACGAGTTATTTTCTTAACTTGTCTTTCCGTCATAATTTTGACCTTAGCTATCGCTAACAGAGAATTAGTGAATGTCAGATTGCTGCCCAGTGAATTTGATGGTTTTCTTGGTGTTGATGTGAGTTTGTCAATTCCAGTGTTTGTTCTATTTCTAAGTGGTGTTATTTTTGGACTTTTCGTGGGTTTTGTTTGGGAGTGGATTAGGGAAATGAAACATAGATCTGCTTCGAATAGAAAATCTAAGGATCTTGCTAGAGTAGAAAACGAGTTAAATCAGTTGAAGCGTGACACTGGGCAAAACGAAGATGAGGTTCTTCTGCTTCTCAATAATAATCAATCAAACCGATGACCCAGAGCTTAAAAGAAATTGACCCAATTGCGGTTAAAATTTGTGGGTTAACGTCTTTAAATGATATTAGGCTCGCAGCCTCCATAGGCGCTAGATACGCAGGTTTTGTATTTTTTGAAAAGTCTCCTCGTGCGTTGACGTTCGAACTAGGTCGTAAACTAGCACTGGAGGCGCCAATCGGATTGGCTAAAGTAGCGTTAGTCGTAGATGCCGAATTCTCGTATTTGGATGAACTTACTAGCAAGGTTCCAATAGATATGATACAGTTGCATGGCTCCGAAAGTCCGAAGCTAGTACACGAGATCAAAATGCGATACGGTCTGCCGGTTATGAAGGCCGTTGGTATTTCTTCTGAAAGTGATTTAGACAAAGTAAAGTCATTTTGCGAAGTTTGTGATCAAATTCTATTTGATGCAAAACCTGCGAATAGGCACGCTTTGCCTGGTGGAAATGGGGTGCAATTTGATTGGTCCATTCTTTCAAATAGAAGCTGGTCAAAGCCCTGGATGTTGGCCGGGGGATTAAATGCCAGTAATGTTCAAACAGCTGTGAAATTAACTAATGCAAAGCAGCTGGATTTATCAAGTAGTGTGGAGCTAAGCCCTGGTATAAAAGATGCGACTAAGATGAAGAATTTCATGCAGGCTTTGGACAATTGTAATTTTGGTCATTAATATAACTAAAATCCCTTGAACTTGGCGGCAAGTAATATAACAAATTAGTATCGGAACGTTAAAATTTCTAATAGGAGCTCGATTTTAGTGGCCAATGATCTTTTCAATAGTTTTATGACTGGTCCTGACGAAAAAGGTAGGTTTGGGCAGTTCGGTGGACGTTTTGTATCTGAAACCTTGATGCCATTAATACTGGAATTAGAAGACCAATATGAAAAAGCTAAGTTGGACCCCGAGTTCTGGGAGGAAATGGACTACCTATGGAAGCATTATGTCGGCAGGCCTAGTCCTTTATACTTTGCTGAGCGTTTAACTGAGAGGCTTGGTGGAGCAAAAATTTATCTAAAACGAGATGAATTAAACCATACTGGCGCCCATAAGATTAATAATGTTCTTGGTCAAATTATATTGGCCAGGAGAATGGGAAAGAGCCGCATTATAGCTGAAACTGGGGCGGGTCAACATGGTGTTGCAACGGCAACTGTATGTGCAAAGTTTGGTTTAAAGTGTATCGTTTACATGGGCTCACATGATGTGGAGCGTCAGGCACCAAATGTATTTCGTATGAAACTACTTGGTGCCGAGGTTATTCCAGTTACATCAGGCAGGGGTACACTTAAAGACGCTATGAATGACGCTTTGAGGGATTGGGTAACGAATGTAAGAGATACTTTTTATTGTATAGGTACGGTTGCAGGTCCTCATCCTTACCCAGCGATGGTTCGCGACTTTCAATCTATTATCGGTAAAGAGGCTAAAGACCAAATGATGGAGGCAGAAGGTCGATTGCCCAATACATTAATTGCAGCAATCGGGGGTGGGTCTAACGCTATGGGTTTATTTTATCCCTTCCTTGATGACAAAGATGTGGAGATAATTGGGGTTGAAGCAGGTGGTAAAGGCGTCAATGGCAAAATGGAGCATTGTGCTTCGTTAACCGGTGGAAGGCCTGGCGTACTGCACGGTAATAGAACATACCTACTACAGGATAATGATGGCCAGATATTAGAAGGCTTTTCGATTTCAGCGGGCTTAGATTATCCTGGAATAGGTCCTGAGCATGCGTGGTTACATGAAATTGGAAGAGCAAAATATGTCTCAATCACAGATAAAGAAGCTTTAGGCGCTTTTGAACTGTGCTGTAAAGCCGAAGGTATCATTCCAGCTTTGGAACCTTCTCATGCACTTGCTCATGTGGAAAAAATTGCTCCTGATTTACCAAAAGATCATATAATTTGCATGAACATGTGTGGTCGAGGAGATAAGGATATATTTACGGTCGCACGGCATCTTGGCTTTGACATGTCTGGTCCAGAGGGTCGCAATTTAGAATAAATAATTAGTCGGTAAGGTTTTAGTGTAGCATAATATATTTCAATTCGCTCTCAAATTTCTTCTAGCCTCTTTAGTGCATTCGTAATTTGTGCTTCTTCCTCTTTTCTTTTCTCGAGATTTTCCCTTGTTTCGTTTACGACTTCCGGAGGGGCACTTTTAACAAATTTTGGATTGTTCAGCCTACCTTCCATTGAACTGATTTCTTTAATTAATTTTTCGTTAGTTTTAACCAGTCGGTTTTTTTCAGCGTCAATATCAATAACATTTGCCAGAGGAAGGCCAAATATTGCCCCTGAGGCACTGACAGAAACGGTTCCTTTCGGAAATCTACTACTTTTTTCCGCATGACTAATGCGTGCCAATTTCATAATCATGATCGAATTTCGTTCAAAAGTTTTTTCAGCCTCTGTGGTCATTTCCTGATAAATCAGAGGAATTTTCAGTCCCGCTGGTACATGCATCTGCTGCCTTGCACTGCGAATGTTTTCTATTAAAGATATAACCCAATTCATTTCTTGGTCGGCTTCGGGGTCAACCAAGTCCAACGCATTATAATTTGGCCAGTTCTCATGAACTAATAGATTACTGCGCTTTCCGAGTGAACTCCAGAGTTCTTCTGTGATAAACGGCATTATTGGATGTAATAATATTAAGCACTGATCAATTACCCAACCCATGGTTTCTTGAGTTTCAGCAATTACCTTTGTATTTGATGAACTAAAGAGTGGTTTAGACAGCTCTACATACCAATCGCAAACCTTTCCCCAGACGAATGCATAGAGAGCATTAGCAGCGTCATTAAATCGGAAGTTTTCAAATGAAATTTGAACTTCACTCAATACTTTTGCGGTTTCACCCATTATCCATTTATTAAGATTTTCCACCGGACTGGGTAAATTTCCGTTATTTGGTTTAGCTCCATTCATTTCAGCATAACGGGCTGCATTCCATAACTTTGTTCCAAAATTACGGTATCCTTGTATACGCTGCATATCTAATTTCAGAACGCCCCCGATTGACGCCATTGCCGCATTTGTAAAACGTAAAGAGTCAGCCCCGTATTCCTCAATTATATCCAAGGGGTCGATCACATTTCCTGTCGATTTTGACATCTTTCTACCCTTTGCATCTCTAACGAGGCCGTGTAAATAAACAGATGAAAATGGTATTTCATTAACCACTGCTAATTGCATCATCATCATTCTAGCAACCCAGAAAAATAGAATATCATGGGCTGTAATTAAGGTGCTCGTTGGGAAATAATCCTCCATCTGTTGCGTTTCTTCAGGCCATCCCAGTGTACCAATAGGCCAAAGTCCAGAAGAGAACCATGTATCCAAAACGTCGGGGTCTCTTGTTAACTTAGCTCCGCTACCTGCCAGTCGCTGAGCGTCTTCTTTGTTAATGGCACAGTACTGGTTTCCATCTTGGTCAAACCAAACTGGGATTTGATGTCCCCACCACAATTGGCGAGAAATACACCATGGTTCTATATTTTCTAGCCAATGATAATATGTTTTCTTATCACTATTCGGTATTATCTCTACTTTCCCCGACTTTACGGCATCCAAAGCTGGTCCAACTATTTTTGCTGTATCAACGAACCATTGGTCGGTAAGCATGGGCTCTATTACGACTTTGGATCGATCGCCAAAGGGTTGCATAATTGGTTTTTCTTCAACAAATGGGATGTTTCCACTGTGCTCCCCATTTGGTTGTTCTTTATCGATATATACGGCCAAGCCTTGATCTGTAATGTGATCAACAATTAGCTTTCGCGCTTCAAAACGATCCAAGCCACGAAACTCTTCTGGTACAAGGTTTAAACTGTCTATTTCTGCTTCACTGAATTCGCCACCTCTGGAAAAATTCACTGCCAGTGATGCGGCTTCTTTATATGGAGCTCCATCGCTTCTCATTCGTCCTTTTGTATCCATAAGCCGATAAAGTGGAATATTATTTCTTTTAGCTACCTGATAATCGTTAAAATCATGAGCCCCTGTAATTTTAACAGCACCAGAACCAAAGTCTGGATCGGGATATTCATCAGCTATGATAGGAATCAGTCGTCTGTGTTCTTTTGGTCCAACCGGAATTTCACAGTATTTTCCTATAATTGAAGCGTATCTTTCATCTTTTGGATTTACTGCAATAGCGCCATCACCTAACATCGTTTCCGGTCGAGTTGTGGCGATAGAAATGTAATCGCGAATTTCTTCTTTCACGATATTACTGTCAACATCGTGCTCTATATGAAGATAAGTTTCATTATTTTGAAGTGGGTATTTAAAATGCCACATTTTTCCGGCAACTTCGATATTTTCTACTTCTAAATCCGAAATAGCAGTTTCAAAATGTGGATCCCAATTTACTAATCTTTTGCCGCGATATATCAGACCTTTATTATACATTTCGACAAATACTTTTATAACAGCATCATGAAAGTTTCCGCTGTCTTCGGCCGGTGAGCCAGGGGCGCCAGACATCGTAAAAGCTGTGCGTTCCCAATCACAACTTGCACCAAGCCTCTTCAATTGATTGATGATTGTATCTCCGGACTGTTTTTTCCACTTCCAAACATTTTTTAGAAATTCATTTCGGCCCATTTCCTGGCGAGTTTGATTCTCCGGGTTTTTTGCCAACTCCCGTTCCACAACCATTTGAGTTGCTATGCCAGCATGATCTGTCCCCGGCTGCCATAGAGTGTTATATCCTTGCATCCGTTTCCATCGAATAAGTATATCTTGGAGAGTATTGTTGAATGCATGTCCAATGTGAAGGACTCCAGTAACATTGGGAGGAGGGATCATTATGGAGTATGCTTCTTTTCTCGATGCGTTTGCTCCTGCTCTAAAGCAATTTTCTTTTTCCCAATTTTCATAAATTCTTTTTTCTGCTGATTTAGCGTCGAAAGTTTTTTCCAGTGCCATAAAATTCTCGCCGTTTCCTCGATTTAGCTGCAATTACCTTTTTTAGAGTGAAATTAAAAGGCACAAGATAACAATATCTCATTAAAATTAAGTTAAATAATTATAAAGTTAGTTTAATGATTTTAACGAAAATTACGTTTTAACATTCTCTATGATGACCGCAATCCCCTGGCCGCCGCCAATACACATTGTTGCCAAACCATATCGACCATCTTGCCGTTTTAATTCGTAAATTAGCTTGGTCAGAATTATGGCGCCAGATGCTCCAACAGGATGTCCAAGAGCTATTGCCCCGCCATTTGGGTTGGTTATTGATGGGTCAAAGTTTAATTCTCTCGCCACTGCACAGGCCTGGGCTGCAAAGGCCTCATTTGACTCAATACAGTCAATTTGTGAAATATTTAGTCCGGCGAGTGATAGCGCCTCATGTACTGCTGGTATTGGCCCGAGCCCCATTAAATTTGGAGCTACGCCTTTTAGTCCATATGATATAATTTTAGCCATGACAGGCATAGAGTACTTTGAAACTGAACGCTCGTTGGCAAGGACTAAAGCAGCGGCTCCGTCATTTATTCCAGATGAGTTACCTGCCGTTACCGTGCCTTCGCTATCAAAAGCAGGTTTCAGTTTAGTAAAATCCAGTAAGCTTACTGCCTTTCTGTAGTGCTCATCTGTATCAAAAACCTCTTGCTTTTTTCCGATTTGGATTGCTATTGGCAGAATTTGCTCTTTGAAATACCCCGCTTTAATTGCCTTAGCAGCTCGTAGATGACTGTTATATGCTAGCTCATCTTGTGCGTCTCGCGTTACGCTCATTTTTTTTGCTACATTTTCGGCAGTGTTTCCCATGTGCCCGTTGCCAAATGGATCTGTAAGTGCTCCTGTCATCATATCAATTGCACTTACATGTCCCATTTTTTGCCCAAATCGAGCTGACTGTAGGATGTGACCGACGCGGCTCATGCACTCTGCGCCTCCAGCCAGGTTAACGCAGGAGCGACCTAATAAAATTTGTTCATAAGCCGTAACTACAGCCTGTAAACCGCTGCCACAAAGACGGTTTAAGGTCAGAGCAGGAGATTCTTGTGGGACCCCTGAGTTTATCGCGGCCACGCGCGATAAATACATATCTCGAGGTTCAGTGTGAATAACATTTCCAAAAACTGTCTGTTCAATTTTATCTGGAGCTATTCCGGCCCTATTTATCGCTTCTTTTCCCACATGGGTTGCCAATTCACTCAGCGATAAGCCTGACAGTGAACCACCAAAAGATCCTATTGCGGTTCTTACTGCTGAAGATATAAAAATATCTGCCATTTTATGTATCCGTAATAGAACCGTTGTTTTTTATCCATTCGGTGATGCCACCGGCCAAATTTATCACTGGTTTAAGTCCCATATCTTTAGCTGCAACTGCTGCTAGTGCTGAGCGTGCGCCAGAAGCACAATAGAAAATGTATGTTGTGTCCTGAGAAAAGTCTGATTTATGTAAAGGACTATCTGGGTCGATATGGAATTCGATCATACCCCTTGATGATAAAATAGCTCCTGGTATTACACCTACTTTTTGCTGTTCAGACCGTTCCCTAACATCTACGAATTGATATTTATCGTTACCAACCAATGATTTAGCGTCCTGGACTGAAATTGAGTCTACCGAAGTCATGGCCTCTTTAACTATTTTCTTTATACTGGTACTTATACTTTGACCCATTTGGTGCCCTTTAAATTAGTGTTTTGGTTAAGTCGATTTCATTGGGGTAGTCAGTCAGCGATCAAACCTGACTGAAATGCTATATTTTAAGATCTAGCCTCGGTTTCCAGAAGGGCCTAAATAATTCAATTTTTGGACATCTATTCATGACGACTTTCAATCCCGCAGACTCGGCTAATTTGGCGGCTTTGTCGTCATATACACCTATTTGCCCCCATAGGACTTTTGCTCCAACCTCGATAGCTTGTTCCGCTATTCCATAAAGTTCGTTTGCAGGCCGGAACACTTCTACCATATCAATTTGCTTATCAATATCTTTAAGAGAACGGTAAACTCTAAGTCCACGGATTTCTGTAATTTTTGGGTTTGGGTTTATAGGAAGTATGTCATAACCTATTTCGCTTAGTTGTCGTAAAACCCCGTAACTAAATTTTGTTTTATCTCCGCTCGCACCCACCATCGCAATCGTTTTAACTGATTTAAGAATGTCAGCGAGGTACATTGGGTCATAATCATAAATGCGATCTATATCTGCTTCTGGCAATTAAATGTCCTCCTTTGAAGCAATATCAGCCTTTAGCTGGTATGATTTCAATGGTTCTAAAAATGGGTTTCGGTACAATTTGTCATGACTTTCGGTGCCTATTTCCAGAGTAATATCAGACTTAGCCCTCGCAACGCATAAAATAACGTAGCCGTTATCCAGCTGCCAATTATTAAGAGCAACTTGTCTTTTCTGGTCCACATCTCCGGAGGTCAACTTTGCGGCGCAAGTTATGCACCCGCCATATTTACATCCATATGGAAGATCTACACCGTGGTCTCGCAGTTCATCCAATATTGGCCGCTTGGCATCTACTTCATATTCCACATTATCGCGGTTTGTGATCGTTACCTTATATTTTGTCATAACCATATGTCACTTGTGCAATCACCACCAGGGTAGCGGGCTTCATGGCATCGGCTAGGCCCATTTGGTTCTTTGCCAAAATTGATCATAAAATTGGGGTTAACTTTCATTCCACCATTCTCTGGATCGCAGTCAATCTGAAGCATTACACCGCCTTTTTCTCGTATTTCGGGATAGAACTGATTATCCCAGGTCGAAAATAGAGATGTGGTTACGTAAAGCCTCTTCCCATCCAAGCTGAGCTGAAACATTTGAGGTCCACCAGCAACCTCAACTCCATTAACTTCTGGTGCTTTGCCTAAAAGGCCACCCATGTAAACTTGACCTGTCAGTACTGGGTTATGAGGGTCGGAGATATCGTATTGCCGCATATCACCATGCAGCCAGTTATTAAGATACAAGTACTTATCATCCATTGATACAAGTATTGCTGACATAACGCCTGGTAGTGGAATGGGCCACTCTGGATGCATCTCGTTTTCTATGTCTATTATTTTTTCCCACTGCCATTTCCCATCACTATTTTTCCACCAATGTATAACATTTGTGGAAAGTGCGGCCCCGCAGAAACCATGAGTGCTGTCTGGATTGTGGTGAAATTTAACTTCTAAGGGTACTAATCCATCCTCGCCTAAATAAAAACTTTCTACTGGTTCTCGTTTCTCAAAATCCCAAAAGTGTAATTCACGACCATACTTGAGATGTCCTACCTCTTCCAAATCAAAGCCAGGCATAAAGGTATTTGGTGCCGCCCATTCAGAACTTACCATGACATTGTGACGTGGTTGGTACCAAAAATCATATCCAAATTTAATGCCGCCCATAGAATTCTCCCAGCGACCAATAATATTAAATTCTTTATCTAATTGGAGATATCCTCCGGGTGCCTCGCCTTTTGCATTGCCAAGAAACGATATAATTATTTCGGATCCTAGGCAGTGTACTGTGTGTGGGCCTGACAAGTCGGCCTTTGATTTAATTTCTGCTCCTTCAATTACTTTATATAGTCTTGGGGCTTTGGGGTCTGTCGCAGTATCAACAATATGAAGATTATTAGAGCGTACACCTGGAAGTATTAAATATTTTCGCGACATTGAGCTATCATCATGACACGAGGAGCAAGCATTCCAGCCCATATGATGAAGCTCATCACCAATCCCAGGCATTTCCAGCCTATGAATAACCTGACTGTAAGTTGGACTGTCAGGGTCAACGTCGACGGTCGCCAAATAATCTGGTTTTTGTATGCCAGTACCAGTATATATGGCGATAGTATATAGTAGTTTTTCCCTCGGAGCGTTTATGGCCTCGATTGGTGAAGCGTAACCAGGTCCGCAACATACTTTGTTCATAAAAATCTCCTAAGCACGGGTCGCCATGTAACTTTTGCAATTAACTGAAATTGAAATTTAGTAATTTTCATTATGGAACACAGGATTTATAATGATGTCAATTATACGATTAGCGAAAGTTACGTATGGTAACTAAGTTGCTAAAAATCTTTACGAATAATTTTTATTGCATTGACAAAAAAATAGCAGATTGTGGCTGGGCACCTTAGCAAAACAAAAGGAGCTAGATAGTTATGGAAGAAAAAACGCATCTACGTGGCGGTGCAATTTTAGCCAGAGCTTTTAAAGAAAAGGGTGTTGAGCATGTTTTTACTCTGGCAGGTGGGTTTTGTAATCCAGCTTTAGAAGGATTCATGGAATGTCAAATGCCAGTTATAAATTGCCCTCATGAGCAAGTTGCAGGCCACCTTGCCGATGGTCATACAAGAATTTCACGCAAGCCAACAGTCTGTTTAGTTGGTCCAGAAGGTTTTGCTAATGCTGTGCCTGCAATGCTGGAAGCTTGGGGGGAGAGGTCACCAGTAATTTTTATAACTGGATCGTCTACCCTTAAACGTCAAGGTGCTGGAGGGTTTAAGGAAATAGACGATGTTGCGATTGCCAAACCGTTAACCAAATACTCCGTTCAAGTTACAGATGGATCAAGGATAAGTGAATTTGTAGATCGAGCTTGGCATGCAGCTACGAATGGATATCCAGGGCCAGTCCATATTTCACTACCTGTAGATATAATGTTTTCCTCATTTGCAAAGGATGTTGGGCGTGAGGAGCGTCCCTTTGATCGTTCTGAAAAATCGGTATTAAAAGCTTGGCCCAATCCAGAAGAATTATTAAAAATTATATCTCTTGTAAGAGAAAGTAGTCGGCCAGTAATCATCGGTGGGCATGGAATTTGGTGGTCACACAACGAGCACGCATTAGCCTCGGCAGCAACTAAGTTAAAAATACCAATCTTTAATGTGCCTTACCACACAAAATTACTTGGTGAGGACTGCAGCGCTATGATGGGGCTTGCGGATTTTCATCAATATCATCCATCCAGAGATGCAATTCAAGAAGCAGATGTGATTTTAATGGTTGGTTGCAAACTTGATAACCAAATGAACTTTGGGAACCCGCCCTTCATCAATAAAGATACTAAACTTGTTTGTGTAAATGGAAGCCATGAAGAGTTAGAATATAATATTGGAGCAGATATTCACCTGTTATCTGATCCTGGGGCGTTTTTTAACGAGCTTATAAAAATAGACCATTCTTGGGACGCATGGTTTGATCTGCAGAGACAGCGTAGGGCTGACTGGGTTTCTCAATGGGTCGAACACATTGAGAAGGAAACAGTAGATGATCTTAAACTTGATCGAAAAATGCATCCCTTGCAGTTGGCTTTAGACGTGCAGTCCATGATGAAGGATGGTGATTGGTTGGTTTTTGATGGAGGTAACACGCATTTTTGGAATGAAATTGCTACAAATATTGCAGCGGCGCGAGGTAGAAAACTCGGCGGCATACTTCATCCAGGGAATTATAGCCTTTTGGGCGTGGGTGTGTCGTTTGCACTATCTGCAAAAAGGCTCAATCCAACCAAAAATGTTGTTTTAGTCACTGGAGATGGAGCCTTTCTGTCCGGTGGTTTGTCTGTTGAGTCATGTTTTCAGGAAGGTACTCCAATTGTTGTTGTGATTGATAACAACGGTGGTCTAGACTGTATTAGCCAACAACAGGAGCGACTTTTTGAAAGTGGGCAACACTATGCAACCGATTTTCGCGATATTCCATTTCATAAAATGTTTGAGGGTCTTGGTGGCTTTGGTGAGCTTGTTACTAAGCGTGATCAGCTGCCGGGCGCTTTCGAGAGAGCTTATAAAAGTGGAAAAACCGCATGCATCAATGTGAAATGCCGGGGTGTAATTAGTCCGATTGTTGCTGCCACTTCGGATAAAAGGGATAAGGCATCGATTGAGTAATGGTTAGTATTACATCGCATATACTAAATGGTACCGATGGAACCCATGCCATGAACATCCCGGTTAAGCTTGTTGAATTGAAGTCTCAAAAGCTTTTGGTAAGTGGTAACACGGATAGTGGTGGACGGTTATCGTTAGAAATCAGATCAGAAGATATTTATTCTTCAATGGCGTGTGAGTTGGTGTTTTCGCTTACAGAATATTGGAAATTAAAAGAAATAACTGGGGGAATTGCTGAAATAGCTCTGAGGTTTTCAGTATTTCAAGAAGAAAGATCTTATCACCTCCCTGTTATAATTAACCCCCATTCTTATTCGACATGGATCTCGAGTTAATGAACGGTCTTAACATGTCGATTAGGCTTCGGAGAACACCTTATACTAACCGGGTGGAAAAGTTGGGCGTTTCTGGCTTCTCGATTGTAAACCATATGCTTCTGCCAAAAGCGTTTAAATCATCTGTTGAAGAAGATTACTGGCATTTACGGGAGCATGTTCAAATTTGGGATGTATCTTGCCAGCGCCAAGTAGAAATTGAAGGTCCAGACGCTCAAAAGTTGGTACAACTAATGACGCCTAGAAATATTGCAAGGGCTTCGATTGGTGACTGCTTATATATTCCATTAATTGATGAGAATGCAGGATTAATAAATGATCCAGTATTATTAAAGCTTTCAAAAGATAAATTTTGGCTATCAATTGCTGATAGCGATGTACTTTTGTATGCGAAGGGCCTAGCCATAGGTAGTAAGTTCGATGTTAAAATCAGTGAGCCAGATGTATACCCTCTGGCTGTTCAAGGTCCAAAAGCTGAAAATTTATTATCTGAGATTTTTGGTTCTCATGTAAAAGAGATTAAGTTTTTTAAGTTTGGCTGGATAGATATTAATGGATCCAAACAGGTAATTGCTCGTTCCGGTTATTCGCGTCAGGGTGGGTTTGAAATTTATTTAAAGGGCAAAGATTATGCAAATTTTTTGTGGGATGTAATTTGGGATGTTGGTCAGTCATATCAAATAGCGCCAGGGTGTCCTAATTTAATCGAGCGAATTGAGGGGGGCCTTTTTTCTTATGGCAATGAAATGACACTTGCAAATAATCCATTTGAGATTGGTTTTGAAAAATTCTGTGACTTAGATGGACCGACACAGTATATTGGAAAAAGTAAATTGCAGGAAATCCGTGCCAACGGTGTGCAAAAGATTATTCGGGGGTTTGTCTTTGGCAAAACCCCTTGTCCAAGCTGCTCCGAACCGTGGCCTGTTTTTGTAGATGGTAAAGTGGTTGGTAACATTACTTCAGCAATTTGGTCGCCACGCCTAAAAGCAAATGTAGCGCAGGGCATGGTAGACAAAGACTACTGGGACATAGGCCAGAATGTTAAAATTAAAGTTCAGGATGGGACTGAGATGATTGGTATGATTAAAGATTTCCCTCTTTGATGTCATTGTGTAAATTCAAACTCTAAGAAATAGGATCTAGGTGAAAACTAGTTCACAAAAAAGGGTGTTTATTTGTCTAATCGATCGCGCAGGAGACAGCAAAAAAGAGTTGCCCCGTTGTCAAATAGAATAAGTCCGAACACTGGTCGGATAAAATTTTTTTCTGATGAGCAGTTGCACTCAATTCATGATGCAACTTTGCAAATTCTGGAAACTATCGGTTTAAGCGATGCCCCGCAAGAAGCTATCAGACTTATTCGTGATAATGGCGGAAAAGTTACTGACAGCGGCAGACTTACCTTTCCTCCTAATTTAGTAAATGAAGCAATTTCAAAGCTGAGAAAAAATTTTATTTTGCACGCTCGCGTTAATGATCAAAGTTTAGATTTATCTGAATATAAGGTTCACACCGGTACAGGCGGAGCAGCACCGATGATAGCTGATATGTCGACGCACACCTTCCGGCAATCAGTCTTGGATGATTTATATGATGCATCTCGTTTGGTTGATAAACTAGATAATATTCATTTTTTTGCCCGACCGATGGTGGCAAATGATATGTCAACCAGTATAATGTTGGACATTAATACTGCTTACGCCTCATTAGTTGGAACATCGAAACATGTAATTAGTAGTATCAGTGCTGTAAGCAATGTCAAAACAGTCCACCAGTTATGTTCAATTATTGCTGGCTCTGATAAAAATTTTTTCGATAAACCTTTCATGTCTCTCAATGTGAATCATGTTGTTCCACCACTCAGATTTGATACTGAATCATGTGAAGTTTTAATTGAAGCATCAAGGTTTGGATTTCCAGTTATGGTAAATACATTTGGCCAAATGGGTGCTTCAAGTCCAGTAACGATAGCTGGCTGTTTGGTTCAAACAAATGCCGAAACGTTAGCAGGTATGGTGCTAGCCTGGTTAGCAAATAAAGATGTAAATGCTATTTATGGTGCTCGCCCAATGGTTACAGATTTGAGAACTGGAGGAATGGCTGGAGGAAGTGGGGAGCAATCTTTATTGACCGCAGCTGCAGTTCAACTTGCTCAATATTATAATTTCCCTAATTCTACAATCTCTGGCGCTACTGATAGTAAGCTTCCTGATAATCAAGCTGGTTATGAGAAAGCTATCAATTTAACTCTGGCTGTTCAAACTGGCGCTAATCTTATTACCCAAGCTGCAGGCACCCAAGCGGGTTTAATGGCAACTTCACTTGAGGCTTATGTAATAGATAACGAAATGTTGGGTGCAATCCTCAGTACTGGGAAACAGATTGAAGTGAATGAAGAGACCTGCTCAGTGGAAGCAATTAAAAAAGTAGTAGAGGGCGATGGTCATTTTCTTGGTCAAGCTGCGACTTTTAATAGAATGAGCACAGATTTTGTATATCCAGAAGTTGCTGACAGACAGGCTTATGATAGTTGGGTGGCTAATGGTAAGCCAAATATAAATTCAAATGCAAAAACAAAAGTTGAATCTATATTACTGGAACATAAGCCTAACTACATTCCAAAAGATTGTGATACGCAAATTCGAAAACTATTCGACATAAGGATCAGAATTTAGGCAGGGAATATGATGAAGATCACTATTATTGGATTAGGTGCAATGGGGTCAATATATGCAGCTTTATTCGCAGCGGCTGGCTATGAAGTGATTGCATATGACCCCTGGGTTGAGCATATTGATGCGATCAATAAAAAGGGACTTTCAATTGAAAGCCCAAGCGGAACCTATACAATCAAAAATATAAAAAGCTCCTCAGTTTTTGAGGCACATAAAGACTGTGATCTTTATATAATTGCCACGAAGGCGTCTGGTGTTGAGACTGCGGCTAAGAAGATATCTCCATTATTGGGGCCAAATGCTACTGTGGTTACCATTCAGAATGGTTTAGGTGCAGACAAAGAAATAGAAAAACACATTAGTTATAATCATATTGTTCTAGGAGTGGCAGATGGCTTTGGAGCATCAGTCAAAAGCCCAGGGCATGTCCATCACAATGCTATGAAACTCATACGACTAGGTGAACTTAATGGTAAAATTACAGATAGGCTTAAAGACCTAACTGGCCACTGGGAAAAAGCCGGTTTCACTGTGCAGGCCTATGAGGACATACAAAAACTAATTTGGGAGAAATTTTTATGTAATGTTACGTTCAGTGCTCCTTGTACGGTTTTCGAAAAGACAGTTGGTGAACTGATGGATGATCCTCTTGCTTGGCCAGTGGCCTTGGGAGCCATGGATGAAGCTTATAAGATTGGAACCGCAAAAAAGATTAATTTCAGTTTCAACGACCCAGTTCAATATGTTTCCAAATTTGGAGAGAATCTGCGCAATGCTCGTCCATCTATGTTTTTGGATCATCTGGCAAAGAAAAGGTCAGAAATTATGTTTATCAATGGAATAGTACCTAATCTTGGAATTGAAGTTGGAGTTTCCACACCCATCAATTCAACTTTGACTGCTTTGGTTCTCAACAGGGAAACCCAATTTAGGGAAATAATAAAGTGAATGTTGGATCTTTCATAACCTCTGAAAAAGAAACATATGGAATATTTTCTGACGGGTATGCACAATCAGTTACAGATGAATTTATATTTGAATATAATAGCCTAAGAGATGTTCTTGAGAAAGATTCTCTTTCATTAATGTATGAAAATGCATTGGGAACTTCCAAATTAAAGCATAGTAAAATAAAGTTTTTACCCCCACTTATTAATCCAACTAAAATTATATGTGTGGGAATGAATTATCGTAAGCCATACCCCATCGATGGACAAAAAGTGAGCGATCCAAACAATATAATTCTATTCGGTAAAAATCGTGAAGCAATGCTGGCACATCTTGATTTCCTAGAAAGTCCTGTTGGGGATGCTTCCAATAGCTTTGATTATGAAGGTGAAATAGCAGTAGTGATTGGAAAGCAGGCGAGAAACATTTCACCAGCTAATGCACATGAATATATCTTTGGTTTTTCAGCCTTCAACGATGGCTCTGTCCGGGACTGGCAATCGCATTCGATATATGCCGGCAAAAACTTTTCTGGCTCGGGATCGTGGGGGCCATGGATAACGCCCTTAGAAGATTTAGTCCATCCTAGCGATTTAGAATTGACAGTGCGTTTGAACGGAGAAGTTGTGCAAAAGGCTTCTATTAAGGATATGATTTTTAGCATAAATGAACAAATTTCTTATATTTCTCGTATAACGACTTTGAACCCTGGAGATGTCATAGCCACGGGCTCTCCAGATGGAACAGGGGCTAGTTTTAATCCTAAACGCTATCTTAAAGCAGGAGACGATCTGGAAATTCACGTAAGTGAGATAGGTACTTTAAGAAATTATATTTGACCAGACCAATATACTTATTGTGCGATGCGAGATTTTTTTTCCTCAATTCCAGATTTAGATTTGCGGCTCTCCAACTCGTCCGTTATATCACTAAGCTTTACCCCATTTGAATGAAGCATTACCACAAAGTGGTATAATAAGTCTGCTGCTTCGCGTATCAGTCCAGCTTTATTTTTTTTTGCTGCTTCAATTATAATTTCGATTGCTTCTTCCCCAAATTTTTCAGCACATTTGTCTGAGCCTTGTGATAGAAGTTGAGCAGTCCAGCTTAACTCTGGGTCGCTTTTTGCTCGATCTTCAACAACTTGAAATAAATCATCAATTTTCATAATTTAAATCCTTACGGGAATCCCTGCTGATTTTAAATACTTCTTAGCTTCTTCGATTGTATATTCTCCAAAATGGAAAATAGATGCAGCAAGAACAGCTGATGCACCTCCTAATTTTATTCCGTCGACTAGATGTGAAAGATTTCCAACCCCTCCAGATGCGATGACGGGTATATTAACAGCAGAAGAGATTTTTTTTGTTAACTCTAAGTTAAAGCCCGATTTTGTGCCATCTTTATCCATCGAAGTAAGCAAAATTTCTCCAGCCCCCATATCGGCAATTTTTTTTGCAAACTCAATAGCATCAATGCCAGTTTCTTGTCGTCCGCCATGTGTAAATAATTCCCATTTTTGAGAATCGACAGTTTTTGCGTCTATTGCGCAAACAATACATTGACTGCCAAATTGATTAGCTGCTGCGGTTATAATTTCTGGGTTAGCAACTGCAGCTGAATTAAAGGAAACTTTATCAGCGCCCGCAAGTAGAAGCTTTCTTACGTCCTCGACAGTTCTTACCCCACCTCCAACCGTCAAAGGAATAAAACATTTTTCTGCTGTTTTTTTAACCATATCATAGGTTGTATTTCTGTTTTTGTATGTTGCGTTTATGTCCAAGAAACATATTTCATCTGCTCCAGCTTGGTCGTAGCGATAGGCTGCTTCTACCGGGTCGCCTGCATCTTTTAGATTAACAAAATTTACTCCTTTAACGACCCTGCCATCAGCTACATCGAGGCACGGGATAATGCGAATTTTAAGCATTAAAGAATTTCCAAGGCTTTTTTCAAATCAATCGCTCCATCATACAAGGCGCGTCCAGAAATTACTCCGTTAAGTTCTGCTCCGCAACTTTTCAATGCAATTATATCATCCATTTTTGAGACACCTCCTGATGCAATTATGGGGATTGATACCTCATTAGCTAACTCTGCAGTAGCCTGCACATTTGGTCCTTGCATTGCCCCATCTCTATTGATGTCTGTATAAATTATCGAACAAACACCAGCATCTTCAAAGGATTTTGCCAGTTCTGTGGCGCTAATATTTGTGGATTTTGCCCAGCCCTCAGTTGCTACTATCCCATCTCTTGCATCTACACCAACAGCTATTTTCCCGGGAAACTCCTTTGCTGCTTCTTTTACCAGTAGGGGGTTTTCGACTGCCACCGTTCCAAGAATGACTCTTGCTAAACCCTTCAATAGCCAATTTTCTATTGTCTTAAGACTGCGAATTCCTCCTCCAAGCTGCGCAGGAATATTTACCTGAGACAAGATTTCTTCAACGGCTCCTGAATTAACAGGTTCACCAGCAAAAGCTCCATTTAAGTCTACTAAGTGTAGCCACTGGCAACCCGCCTGCTCGAATTCAAGAGCCTGTTTACTTGGATTTTTATTAAAAACAGTTGATTTGTTCATATCGCCTCTAAGCAACCTGACCGCATTACCGTCTTTTAAATCAATTGCTGGATATAATATCATTTTTCGCGAACCTGCAGTTTTGAAAATCCGTAAAGCATGCTTCATAAAAGAATGCAACTTCATCGCTACAGGGGCTTGCCCTAAATCAAGTTTGGTTGCAGACTGTGATAAATAAGGGAGGTTCCAATGAAGAATATTTTAAAAATAGCAGCTACCTTGAGCTTGCTGTCTGGCGCGGCGGTGGCGGATCCGGTACTTGGTGTCTGGAAAACAACTCCAGATGATAATGGAAATTTTGGCCACATCAAAGTAGCGGAATGTGAAGGAGAAATTTGTGGCACTCTTATAAAGTCGTTCGACTCCACTGGAGCATCATACGAATCAGAAAATATCGGTAAGCAAATTATATGGGCTATGAAAAACAAAGGTGATGGAAAATACGGTGGAGGGAAAATATGGAGCCCTGATCGAGATAAAGTTTATAATTCTAAAATGGTTTTAGAGGGAAATGACCAGCTAAAAATTTCAGGGTGTGTTTTAATTTTATGTCGTGATGGTGGTACTTGGACGAGGATAGATTAATATTTTTAACGGTTTATGGCGCCCATTCTAAAAAATTTTTTATAAGTTTCATTCCAGATTGAGAACTCTTTTCGGGATGAAATTGTAATCCGACCATATTGTCTTTGGCAACAATAGCAGTGATGTCACCGCCATAGTCGACATGTGCAAGTCGTTCTTCGTGACTAAATACTCTCATTTGGTAGGAATGCACGAAGTAAAAGTGATCTCCATTTTTAATATCCTTCAGAATAGCGTGGTCGTAATCGATGGCTATTTCGTTCCAGCCCATGTGAGGTATTTTCAAACTTGGATCATCTAATTGTATTCTTTCTACTTGGCCGTTAATCCAATTAAGACCATTAGTTGGCTCAAATTCAAAACCTTTTTTTGCCATTAATTGCATTCCGACGCAAATCCCAAGAAATGGTCTGCGTTTGGCTAGAACGGCGTGTTTAAGTGCCTCAAATACCTCTGATTTTTCGAGGGCGGCTTTACACGCTGGGAAAGCCCCATCGCCAGGCAAAACTAATCTATCTGCATTACTAATAATTTCAGGGTCGTTTGTGATCGTCACGGATCCAAGCGAGTTTTCACTAGAAATTTTTTCGAAGGCCTTTAAAGCGGAGTGTAAATTACCACTCTCATAATCGATAAGCGCTGTAAGCATTATCTCTAGAGTGTTCCCTTGGTGCTCGGTAAACTTTTAGCCATTCTCGGATCAATTTCGATCGCTTGTCGTAAAGCTTTCGCTACAGATTTGAATATCGCCTCTGCGATATGATGGCTGTTTATCCCGTGTACCATATCTACATGCAACGTTAATCCAGCGTGTGTTGAAAAAGCTTGAAAGAATTCACGCACTAGCTCTGCATCAAAATTTCCTATTTTATTTGTTGAGAAACTGACATTCCAGATAAAATAAGGCCTCGAAGAGAAGTCCAAAGAAGTTCGAATTTGTGCATCATCCATGGGTAAATGGCACGAGCCATATCTAACTATGCCTTGTTTATTACCCAAAGCATTTTTTAGCGCCTGTCCGAGTGCTATGCCGGTATCTTCCACGGTGTGATGATCGTCAATTTCTGTATCGCCTGTCGTTTTTACTTTTAAGTCTATAAGCGAGTGACGAGATAACTGATCCAACATATGATCAAAAAAGCCAACATTTGTATCGTTAGAATACTCGCCTGTACCATCAAGGTTAATAGAGACCGAGACCTTAGTTTCGTTGGTTTCGCGTGTAATTTTGTTTTTGCGCATCGGTCTTTTCCTCATGCTAGATGCGGGGCTTATAGCTCGGCTGGATAACTTGGAAAACCCTAAGAATATTTCTAAAAGTGTGCTGTTTATTTCATGCCACAGCGCTATTATTTTTATATGACATCTTTTCTAATTTCTTCAGATATATATCGCAATACGCACTATGGAGGAAAACATCCTTTAAATATACCAAGGGTGGGAGCTACACTCGATTTAATCAAAGCTATGTCATGGTACGATGAGGCAAAATTTATAACGGCGCCTATCGCTAAGCCAAGTTTACTTAAAAAATTCCATTCTAACGATTATGTTAATGTCCTCATAGAAGCTGATGAAAAGCAGGAAATTGATAAAAATCAATCTAACAAATATAACTTGGGAACACCGTCAAATCCTATTTTTAAAGGAATGTACAAGCGGCCAGCTACCTCAGTTGGTGGGTCAGTGGTTGCGGCAGAATTTGCATTTTTACATGGTCGCGCCTTTAATTTGGGCGGTGGCTTACATCATGGTCTAGTAAATAAAGCAAATGGATTCTGTTATTTGAATGATTTAGTGTTCGCTATTAAAAGATTCAGAGAACTAGGCATTCGCCGTATTGCCTACGTGGATTTGGATGCACACTTTTGTGATGGTGTAGCATCTGCCTTTTCTGAAGACCCAGATGTGATGTTAGTGTCAGCACACGAAGCAAACCGATGGCCATTTCAAGGGAAATTAGAGGAAAATTTCCCTGATAAAAATTTATATGCACCCATTTCAAAAGGTTCGACGGATATTGATTTAGAAGCTCTCTTTGAATACATTTTTTATCCTGCGATAGAAAATTTCAAACCTGAAGCTTTGATTGTTCAAGGAGGTGCAGACATGTTAAAAGATGATCCGCTGTCTCGGTTGGAAATGACAAACAATTGTCTATGGAAAGTTCTATCAAAGCTTGCCCTTTTGGCCCCTAAATTACTTCTAACAAGCGGTGGTGGGTATAACCCCTGGTCTGTTTCAAGGCTTTGGACTGGCTTTTGGGCCATACTTAATGATATTGAACTGCCATCTTTATATACTGACGAGGGTAGGCGACTAATAGAAAACTTGCGCTGGTTTCGTAAGGATAAAGTTAACCCTAACTTACTCTCTTCTTTGAAAGACGAGCAAATTTGCTATGGAATAAAGCAGGAGACTTTAGATCTTATAAAACGGATGAACGTTATTCATAAGAGCTCAATTCAAATGATATGATATAATCCCAATTTAATAGAAAATATATTTTTAATTATTCTGGTATGTCTTAATGTACTTTAACTCTAAATAAAGTTATCAATTTAAAAATTGTTTTAATTTGTGAAGGTCGTTTATGATTTTAAATAGATTGATCTATTTGATTGGGGTCTCTTCCATTGCGGTGGGCTTGTTATTTGGTTGTAGTAATACTGCTAATGTAGGTTCAGATGAAATTGAAAATTATTCTGCAAAACAGATTTACGATAGAGCAGAATATGAAATGGCAAGATCGAAGCCGATAGACGCAATCGCTTTCTTCTCTGACGTTGAAAGGCTTTACCCTTATTCAGAATGGGCAAAAAGATCGGTAATTATGCAAGCTTTTGCAAATCACAAGGCAAAGCAATATAAAGAGGCTAGGGACGCAGCCGAAAGATATATTGAATATTATCCAGCTGACGAGGATTCTGCATATGCTCAATATATAATAGCTTTAAGTTATTATGACCAAATTGAAGATATTGGTCGGGATCAAGAAGTAACTGCAAAGGCCTTGCAAGCTTTCAAAAAGCTTATCAAAAATTATCCCGACAGTGAGTATGTTAAACCTGCGGAACTAAAATTTGACTTAGCTTTTGATCATTTGGCGGGAAAGGAAATGGAGGTGGGCAGATATTATTTAAAGAGACAACAATTTCCAGCTGCTATCAACAGATTTCGTACTGTTGTAGAGGATTATCAGACCTCCTCTTACACCGCTGAGGCTTTACACAGACTCGTAGAAGCATATTTGTCTATGGGACTGGTCGACGAGGCTCAATCTGCGGGCGCCATACTTGGGCATAATTATCAAGCTTCAGCTTGGTATAAACGAACCTTTAGTTTATTAAGGAATGAAGATCTGAGCCCAGCCGTTAAAGGCACTGGCTGGCTCCGGAAGATCCATAGGCAGGTTCTAAAAGGTAGATGGCTCTAACTTAATGATTTTATAAAATGCTTGTTGGTTTAGACATACGCGATATTTTGATTATCGACCATGCAGAGATTTTATTCACTAATGGATTGAATGTACTCACTGGTGAGACTGGGGCAGGTAAATCAATTCTTTTGGATAGTTTGGGATTTGTACTGGGCTGGCGGGGTAAAACTGAAATAGTTCGTCCAGGAGCTGATTTTGGAGAAGTAAGCGTTTGGTTTGAACTGAAAGATGACCATCCGGTGAGAAAGATACTCGATGATAATAACGTTCCTTGGGAAGGAGAACTATTAATTCGGCGGGTTATAAATGTCGATGGACGTAAGACTGCATGGATTAACGGAAGAAGGGCTCCAAGAGATTTATTAATTCGGATATCGACACTCTTAGTTGAAATTCATGGTCAACATGACGATAAAGGTCTACTTGATCAACGATCACATATTCGCTTACTTGATATGTTTGCGGGTAACAGTACCCAACGAGAGAGGGTCAAAGAAGCTTGGAAAAAGCTAAAAAAAGCAAAAAAAGAATATCAGGATGAACAAAAAAAGTTATCAGATTTTGATGCTGAAGAGTCGTTTATACAACATTCACTGAATGAGCTGAAGCGCCTAGATCCAAAAGTAGGCGAGGAACAAGAATTAGATACCAAAAGACGCATGATGCAATCAGCAGAAAAAATAAAAGATGACGTATTAAAGGCTCAAAGTGCTGTTGGTGGTAATGGTGCAGAGAGTTTAATTTTGGATGCTATGAGATGGATTGAAACAGCATCTGGCAAAAGTGATGGGCCATTTGATGAAGCATTGGCGTCGTTATCCAGAGCATCAACTGAGTTAGGTGAAGCCGTACGCATTATTGAGGGTCTTGTTGAGTTGCTGGACTTTGATGGGTATGAGCTCGAAGTGCTTGAAGAAAGACTATTTGAAATCCGTGGTTTAGCTAGAAAACATAAAATTGCGCCCGAGCAGCTACCACAATTTAAGGCAGAACTAGCGGATAAAATAGAAGAGTTTTCATTTGGTGCTGAAAAGCTATCTTCATTGGAAAATCAAATAAAAGAGTGCGATTCTGAATATAATGTTGCCGCGTCAAAACTGAATGAGTCCAGACGTATTGCTGGTGATAAATTAGACAAATTAGTCACAGCCGAATTACCATTTCTTAAAATGGAAGATGCCCATTTTGAAACTAACATAAGACCTGCACCAAGTTCAGCTGATGGATGTGATGAGGTTTCTTTTTTAGTTTCTACAAATAAGGGAACTGCTAAAGGTCCAATTGGTAAAATAGCATCGGGTGGTGAATTAAGCCGTTTCTTATTGGCACTAAAAGTGTGTTTAACTAGAGATTATAGCTCAGTTACGATGATTTTTGATGAAATTGACCGTGGCATTGGGGGAGCTACCGCTGATGCAGTTGGTAGAAGACTTGTTAGACTGTCCCAGAATGCACAAATTCTTACAGTCACGCATTCTCCCCAAGTAGCAGCTCTTGGTGATGCTCATTTTCAGGTTTCCAAATCTACAAATTCAATAAGCACAATTACTGAGGTAACAACCCTTCATGGAGATACCAGGGTCGAGGAGATTGCCCGAATGATCTCAGGAGACAAGATAACGGCTGCTGCAATTAATGCTGCTGCAACCTTGGTAGCAGGGCGTTAAAGATCTTAATTATTCGATTTTTTTTGTTGCGTGGTCCAACCAGATTTTTTCATTTTCTTCTAGGTTTTCTCTGATTTTTTTTCGACACTTTAAATGATACTCATTGAGCCAATCTTTTTCTTCGTTCGTCATCAGACTTATATCAATTAAATTTTTATCTATGGGGACAAAATTAAGGGTCTCAAAAATAAACATTTCTTCAACAGTTGAGTTTTCCAATTTTGGAGCTTTTGTGACTGCCAGAAGGTTTTCAATCCGAATCCCAAAATGTCCTTCTTTATAGAAACCCGGTTCATTTGATATGATCATTCCCGTTTCAAAGGGAACCTTTGACGTTCTACTCAATCTCTGTGGCCCTTCGTGAACAGAAAGAAATTGTCCTACACCATGTCCCGTGCCATGAGCGAAGTCTAGTCCTTCCGACCATAGGTGCACTCGAGCAAATGCATCTAAATCACATCCTGCCATTCCCTTAGGAAATTTTAACCTCGATATCGAGATCATTCCTTTAAGGACCAACGTAAAGGCCTTCTTGATTTCGCCTGAAACCTCACCCAAGGCGGTTGTTCTAGTAATGTCAGTTGTTCCGCCTTTATATTGGCCGCCACTGTCGATTAGTATTACTTCGTTTTTTTCTATAGCCCGATTACTATCATAATTTACCCGATAGTGCGGTAGGGCCGCATTTGGTCCACTTGCGCAAATTGTTTCAAAGCTGATGTCATAAAATTCTGGATTTTGAGACCGGAACGTCTCGAGTGAGATAACTAAATCAATTTCGGTTAGCTTACTCTCCGACTGGGAATTTAGCCAGCAAAGAAATTTACACATTGCTACCGCATCAATTAAATGGGCTTCTCTTGCTCTACTTAGCTCAATCTCATTTTTACAAGCTTTGGGTAATGCTGTTATGTCTCCTCGTGGGTCCAAAGTCACTTTTGATGAAAGCAGAGCTTCAAAAGCAGCAAATGGCAGACTAGCCTTATCTATGCATATACTACCCGTAAGTTGTTTAAGGTGTGAAAGAAAATCATTTTGATTGTATAACTTAATGCCGTTGCCAAAATGCTTTTTTAAGTCTTCTACTTTGGTTTTATCTACGAAAAGGTCAACTTTATAATTTGAATGTAGAATAGCAAAAGCGTGAACAATCGGTAAATGTTCGACATCTCCACCCCGTATGTTTAACAACCATGCAATTCCTTCTGGTAAAGTAATTACTGCTGCCGAATTTCCATTGTCTTTCAATTCTTTCGCTAATATTTTTCTTTTATTGACTTGTGTCGCACCTGCAAATTTGTCTTCGTATCGAAAGGCTTTTGCATTTGGCGGGGCTGGCTGATCCGTCCAGATTATATCAATAAGATTCTCTGTCGGTTGTAAGACGATATTAGTGTTTTCTGTTGATTTTCTATATTGCTCAATTTCATCGACTGAGTGTAACCAAGGGTCAAAACCAATTTTACCCTTATTGGTGATTTCCATTATCCAGTCCGTGACTTTTATATTTGGCCAATTAATAATTTCTATAGGTGGCAGTGTTTGATTTTTTGCCTGAATCGTGTAGCGCCCATCGACAAAAATACCCACCCGCTTATTAACTAAAACGCAGATTCCTGCAGAACCTTCAAATCCAGTAAGCCATCGTAAACGCTGATCTTTTTCAGCTACATACTCACCTCTGAAAGAGTCTGAGCGTGGAACAAGAAAACCATCAAGATTCGTTTTAGCAATTTGATCCTGCAACGCTTCAAGTCTCTTCGGACCCAATTTCGGATCTCCGGTAGAAGCGAAAGATTGAAACTTACAACTTTTTTCTTTGTGCATTAATTGTTAGCCTCTTTTGAGTTGATTCACTCGGGCTCTAGCTTTTGGATCGCTATCGAATAGGGCAGCGAGCTGCTCAGTCATTGCTCCTGCTAGTTGCTCAACGTCTGTTATGGTAACTGCACGATCGTAGTAGCGGGTCACATCATGACCAATCCCAATTGCCAAAAGTTCGACATTTTTTATTTTTTCTACCATTGATATAACATCTCGTAGGTGTTTCTCTAGGTAATTAGCAGGGTTTACGGATAAGGTGCTGTCGTCTACCGGGGCCCCGTCCGAAATTACCATTAAAATCTTTCTAGCTTCTGGACGCGCGGTCATGCGTCGGTGTGCCCATTCTAACGCCTCACCATCAATGTTTTCTTTAAGAAGCCCTTCTTTCATCATAAGTCCAAGATTAGAGCGTGCACGGCGCCAAGGGGCGTCGGCTCCTTTGTAAATTATGTGACGTAAATCGTTCAAACGACCGGGCTGTTGTGGTCGATCCTGATTCAGCCAGGCTTCGCGAGATTGGCCTCCTTTCCAAGCACGAGTTGTAAATCCTAAAATTTCAACTTTCACGTTGCAGCGTTCCAATGTGCGTGCCAACACATCTGCACATATTGCTGCTATCGAAATCGGCCTCCCACGCATTGATCCAGAGTTATCCAAAAGTAAAGTCACTACGGTATCTCTGAATTCAGTATCCTTTTCTATTTTAAAACTGAGAGAAGTTGTTGGATTTGTGATAACCCTAGCAAGTCTTCCAGCGTCAAGAATTCCCTCTTCAAGATCGAATAACCAGCTACGGTTTTGCTGTGCTTGCAGACGTCTTTGAAGCTTGTTCGCAAGCCTGCTTACTGCCCCTTTTAATGGTTCGAGTTGTTGATCCAAATATGCTCTTAATCTCTCTAACTCAACTTGCTCGGCAAGGTCTTCCGCCCTTATTTCCTCGTCAAAATTTGTCTCGAAAACTTGATAATTTGGGTCGGCGTCAGAAATAGGTTGTACAGGTGGCGGTTCCAGTGGAGCTTCTCCGTCAGGCAATTCCTGATCGTCAAAGTCCTCATCAGAGCTGTCTTCACTACTCATTTGCGCTTGGGCAGAGTCTTGTTGTTCGTCCTGACTTTGTTGGTCTTCTGCGTCTAGAGTCTCATCATTGTTTTCATCTGTCCCTGAGCTTTCGGGGTCATCAGCTTGTTCCTCATTCTCGTCCTGCTGTTCTTGATTTTCATCGTCTTCGGCTTCGGGTTCGTCACCTAGCTGATCTCCGTAACCTAAGTCAGTAATTATTTGACGAGAGAATTTTGCGAACCTTTCCTGATTATCCAAATTTTCAGTCAGATTTTCTATTGTAGTCTCTGCTTGGTCCAGAATAAAATCCTTCCACAAATTTAACACGTTGTTTGCTGAGGAAGGAAGATCCTTTTTAGTCGTTAGAGTTCTAATTAAATAAGCTGCGGCGTCTGCAAGTGGGGCATCAGCGCGATCTGTCAATTTATCAAAACCCTTTCGTTTTGCTTCAACGCCGATTTTTGCATTAATGTTGCCAGTAGTACCTGGCATATCTTTTGCCCCGATCGCTTCGCATCTGGCAGTTTCCATCGCTTCATATATCTCTCTTGCCATGGGACCGTCTGGGGCAAATCGTGAATGTAAATCAGAATTATGGTATTTATGATGCATGGCGAGAGCATCAGCTGTTCCTCGAGCCAGAAGAACTTCTTCTTTAGTCATGCGCCTGCTGACTTGGGGAAGCCTGATATTGTCTCCAGAGACACCCGATGGATCAACTGAGTAGTTAATAGAAAGTTCTGGGTTGTCAGCCAAAACTTTAGTTGCCTCTGCTAGGGCTTTTTTGAATGGATCGGCAGGATTGTCTGATTTTGAAACCATAATAGACTCAAGAAATGTTTAAGCTTTGCCAGATCACTTATATAATTTTTAGTTGATGGCTAATTATTGCTCATAATAATATTATTCTACTCCAGACTTACGCTTGCTGCACTTTCTGGTAACTCTTCATCAAAACAACGTTGAAAAAATTCAGCTACTATTTGCCTTTCGAGCTCGTCACATTTGTTTAAAAAGGTTAATCGAAAAGCATAACCCACATCTTTGAAAATTTCTGTGTTACTTGCCCAATTTATAACCGTTCTTGGGCTCATAACGGTAGATAAATCTCCGTTCATAAATGCAGTTCGCGTGAGATCAGCCACGGTAACCATTTGCTTTATAACACGCTTGCCTTCTTCACTATCGTAGCTTGGCGATTTAGCAAGCACTATTGCGCTTTCCACCTCCACTGATAGATAATTCAAGGTCGCAACTAGGGACCATCGATCCATTTGAGCTTGGTTAATTTGTTGTGTTCCGTGATACAGGCCAGTTGTATCACCTAACCCGACGGTGTTTGAGGTGGCAAACAATCTGAAATTACTATGGGGTGTGATAATTTCGTTTTGATCTAGTAGTGTTAATTTCCCATCGTGCTCTAAGACTCGCTGGATCACAAACATCACGTCTGCTCTGCCTGCATCATATTCGTCAAAAACAATAGCCACTGGGTTTCTCAAAGCCCAAGGTAAAATTCCTTCATGAAATTCAGTAACTTGCTTACCGTCCTTAAGCTTAATCGCGTCCTTACCTATCAAGTCTATTCTACTAATATGACTATCAAGATTAACCCTTACTGCGGGCCAGTTTAATCTTGCAGCTACTTGTTCAATGTGGGTTGATTTACCTGTGCCGTGATAACCTTGGATCATAACCCTCCGATTATGATTAAAGCCTGCCAGTATGGCTAAGGTTGTATCTGGATCGAATTTGTATGTTTCATCAACCTCTGGAACTCGATTGGCTCGTTCCGAGAACCCTTTTACGATCATATCTGAGTCGATACCAAAAACTTCTCTGACCGAAATATCCTCTGTGGGGTTGTTTTCCATGATTTTAGAGCCATCGGCCATAATTTTTTCCTTATAATCGGCTTATGAAATTCACTGGTGCACTAATAATTGCTGCTGTTCAAGAGTTCCAAGATAAATAAATTGTATATTTTTGACTATTACTAACCTTCACAATACTTTTAACTCAATGCTTGAAGTTGAAATTCACCTTTAACGAACCAGATATATCCAGTAGCAAACATGACAAGAGATAATTTATGAATAGACGTTCTTTACTCAAACTAGGTCTTGCAACAATGGTTATTCCAACGCAGTCAATCTTTGCAAAAGAAGAGCTTGCTGAATTTCCTTTTCGGTTAACTAAAAGTGAATGGAAAGCTAGACTTACTCCATTTGAATTTGCCGTTATGAGAGAGGAAGCTACCGAACGTGCGTTCACATCTCCATTGAATTCAAACTATGAAACAGGCACATATCACTGCAAGGGGTGTGATCAAAAACTATATATGTCTCGCTACAAGTATGATTCAGGTACCGGATGGCCAAGTTTCTCAAAAGCCATTGATGGTGCAATTGGCACAAGAATAGATGGAAAGTTTTTTATGATCCGAACAGAATGCCACTGTAGCAACTGTGGTTCACATTTAGGACATATATTCGATGATGGGCCGCAGCCAACTGGGAAGAGGCATTGTATTAATGGCATTAGCTTAGTTTTCCGAAAAACTTAGTACTTCGCTATTTGAAATTTCTGCTATCCTTAATTTGATCCCATGCCCACATAACTTGTTGTAACTGCTCTTCCTGGCTTCTATCTCCACCATTCATATCTGGATGCAGTATTTTAATAAGTGCCTTATAGGCCTTGCGAATTTCTGGCTTTGACCAACTATCTTTTGCTTCAAGAATTTCCACCGCTCGCCTTTCGGTAGCTGGTAGCCGCCTAGTATGACCAGCACTGGTCCCGGCACGCCCAGGGTTTTTTGTCGCATTTTCTCCCAAAACTTGGTGGGGGTCTTCTATTCCAAGCCTTGCCCAAGCTCTTGATTCAGGATCTCTCCAAGATTTAGTTTCTCTTTCCCAAACTTTGTCCTTTGACATTTGCGCATTCAATTCTGCTTCAGTCTGGTTCTGGAAAAAATTCCATTTTTGATTATACTCGCGAACATGATCTTTGCAGAACCAAAAAAAATCGTCTAGAACGTCAGGTGCTTTTGGGGCTCGAAATTTTCCTGCATTTTCGCAGCCTTCATGGTCGCAAAGCCTCCTCGATGTCTCGCTTTCGCCGGACATTCCACGCCTTGTGCGAGGTTTGTTCTTCTTTGCCGAAGAAACAGATATATCAAATCCAAATGGATCAGGTTTTTCCGTCATTAATTATACCTTTTCGACTCGAGCGTTAAATCATACATTAATTGAAAGTAAATTGAAGAGGTAATTATTCAAAATGACCAAAACAGATCGAATAAATAAGGCTTTAGAGGCCTCGTTCAAAGGGTCAGAAATATCTGTTGTTGATGATAGCGAAAGTCATCGTGGTCATGCGGGCTTTGCAGAAGGAGGAGAAAGCCATTTCAAAATAAAAATTGTTTGGAAAGGTTTTGAGACTTTGTCCCTAATTGCGAGACACCGAGCTGTGCATGAAGCACTTGGAAAGGACCTGCTAAACGAGATCCATGCACTAGCACTCGATTTAAAGTCTGAGTAATTTTGTATGCATCTAACCCTAAACTTTAATTGATGACACGGAATAGTTAGGGCTCAATTTTTATGAGTTAAGCTTAGCTGCAACAAGTTCATTAACGGTTTTTGGGTTTGCTTTGCCACCAGTAGCTTTCATTACCTGACCAACGAACCAACCGATTAATTTTGGATTAAGTTTCGCCTTTTCAACCTGATCGGGATTTGCACTAATTATCTCCGCAACTGCTTTTTCTATCGCGACTGTGTCAGTGACTTGCTTCATTCCCCGTTTATCAACTATCTCGGCTGGTTCACCGCCTTCACTGTAAACAATCTCGAATAACTCTTTTGCTATTTTGCCATTAATTTCACCATTTTTGATTAAGTCGATGATTTGCCCGAGTTGCATCGGGCTGACAGGCGATGCCGTTATGTCCAGGTCATCTTTTTTTAGGCGACCAAACAGCTCATTTATTACCCAATTAGCAGCCATCTTACCATCTCGATTAGCTGCAACCGTTTCAAAATAGTTTGCGGCTTCCACTTCAGCTGTCAACACGCTTGCGTCATATTCGCTTAAACCAAATGACGATATGAAACGAGCTTTCTTGTCATCAGGAAGCTCGGGTAGAGATAAGGCTATTTCATCCACCCAGGATTGTTCCAATTCCAAAGGCAGTAAGTCTGGGTCTGGAAAATAGCGATAATCATGAGCCTCTTCTTTTGATCGCATTGATCTTGTTTCGCCCTTTTCAGGGTCATATAGCCTTGTTTCCTGATCGACGGTTCCACCACTCTCCAAAATCTTTATTTGACGTTTTGCTTCAACTTCAATTGCTTGTTGAATGAAACGCATTGAGTTCATATTTTTTATCTCGCAGCGAGTGCCCAACACGCTAAAATCACCAGTTTCTATAAATTCTTCAAAAGTACCCGATTGGCATACAGAAACATTTACATCTGCACGCAAATTTCCATTTTGCATATTACCGTCGCATGTCCCCAAATAACGCATTATTTGCCGAAGTTTTCCCACATACGCAGCAGCTTCTTCTGGGCCACGAATATCTGGTCTACTGACAATCTCCATCAGGCAAACTCCAGTTCGATTTAAATCCACAAAAGACATATCTGGATCCATATCGTGAATTGATTTTCCCGCGTCTTGCTCCATGTGGATGCGCTCGATCCGAACTCTTCGCGCAACTCCGGGTTCCATATTCACAATAACTTCGCCCTCACCCACTATCGGATGATATAATTGGCTAATCTGATAACCCTGTGGCAGGTCTGGGTAAAAATAATTTTTTCGGTCAAAAGCACTCCAAAGGTTTATTTTTGCTTTTAACCCTAAGCCAGTTCTAACCGCCTGCTCGACACAGTAGTCGTTGACTACGGGCAGCATCCCCGGCATCGCAGCATCAACGAATGATACATTAGAATTTGGCTCATTTCCAAATTGGGTTGATGCTCCCGAAAATAACTTTGACTTTGACGAAACCTGTGCATGAACTTCCATACCAATCACTAATTCCCAATCATGTCTTGCGCCCGGTATGACTGTCGGTTTGGGGGATGAATAGTTTATATCCAGCATCTTATTCTTCCAATCTAATATACGAACTCATTAACTAAGATGAAACAATGTTGCAATCTAGATTAAATGAGATTTATTTTAAATTAAATCTCATATGGGGAGCTTAAACATTCAGGACCGTTCAATTATTTAGTATCCGCGAAATCATTTCGTTTGTGTCTTTGCTTAGCTTGTCGACTTTAAGTAACTTTGTAAGTTCTACAGAGATTTTATTCTGGCGCAGGTTATCAAACTGTTTCCAGTTTTGAAATGCTGTGCAGGTTCTAGCTGCTAATTGTGGATTTAAAGTATCAATTTTTCTGATCCAACTGGCTAAAAACTTATAACCTGCCCCATCTGCTCTATGGAAAGCAACCAAGTTTTGAGTAAATCCACCAACGGTGGCTCGAAATCGATTTGGATTTTTTTTGTTAAAGTCAGGGTGTTTTGTTAAAGTTTTTGTGATTTCGAGGGATTTACTAGGCTGACTTAACGATGTTTGCAGCATAAACCATTTGTCAATGACTAGACGGTCGTCAGCCCACCTCTCATAAAAACTATCAATTTCTGTTGATACTAAGTCATTTTGAATTAGCACACTTAATGCTGCCACTTCGTCGGTCATATTATCTGCCCCGGCAAACTGCTTTCCGGCACTTTCCCCGTTATCTACCCTCGTCAGCAGACCAAGCAAAATATTCTTTAGTGAACGCTCTCCTGCCTGATCTGCTGACGGTTCATATTTTACGTTCTGGGTCAGAGAATGAAATAATTGCTCTAAAAATTGATTAGAATTTTCTGCTAGTTTTTGGGAAAATATTTTTTTTGCAGTGTAAATCATTTCAGGATCTATGGGCAAATTATTTTCAAAAAAATGTGCGATAATTTCTGAAATTGAGGGTTGTGAAAGCAATTGTGCGCGAAAAGCCGGCATTAATTTTTGATCCTGCATTATTTGGCAAAATGCATTTATTAATTCGTCGTTTGGTTCTTGTTTTTGAAACGCAATCTTTTCAAAGCTTGCTAACATTAACTGCTGTGAGGCATCCCACCGATTGTATGCATCACTATCTTTTGTAAGAAGAGTTAGCCTGTCTTGGTCTGTGATCTCTCGCTCTATTGTTACTGGAGCAGAAAATTTTCTTAAAAGAGATACTGTTGGCTTTTTCTCAATTCCTTTAAATGTGAGTGTATCTTTTGGCTTTTTAAGTTCGAATACCTTCGTTTCAATTAAATCTATACCATTTTCATCCAGAAGGCCTATTGAGATTGGAATAACCATTGGTTGTAATTTCTTTGTGCGATTGTTGGGCAGAATTTGTTCAAAATCTAAAGTCAGGGTATTTTCGCCATATCGCTCAATCACGTTTACTTTAGGTGTTCCAGCTTGGGAGTACCAAAGCATGAATTGGTCAAGATTTTGATTGGTGACATCCTCAAATACTTTGATCCAGTCTTCAATTGTAGCCGCCTGACCATCATGTCGTTCAAAGTATAAATCTAGTGCTGAATAGTAATTTTTCTCACCGACTAATAGCTTAAGCATACCAATTAGTTCAGCACCTTTTTCATAAACGGTCAAAGTATAGAAGTTATTAATTTCAACAAAGCTATCGGGTCTTACCGGATGTGAAAGTGGGCCGGCATCCTCTCGAAATTGAGGCCCTTTAATTACCCGGGCATCTTGAATTCTTTTAACTGAGGGGTCCCTTAAATCAGATGTAAATTGTGCATCTCTGAAAACTGTAAGCCCTTCTTTTAAACACAGCTGAAACCAATCTCGGCAGGTTACACGATTTCCCGTCCAATTATGAAAATATTCATGAGCAATTATACCCTCAACATATTCAAAATCGGTATCGGTACTTTTTCTGGGATGTGTCAGAACACACTTCGAATTGAAAATATTTAGCCCCTTATTTTCCATGGCCCCCATATTGAAATCATCAACCGCAACGATATTGAAAACCTCAAGATCATATTGTCGTCCATAGCGCTCTTCATCCCATTTCATAGCTTTTTTTAAAGATCTGATTGCAAACTGACATTTGTCCTCATCGCCCTTTCTTACATAAATATTAAGGTCGATATGACAGCCTTGCTGCGTTGTAAATTCGTCTGATACTTTCTCTAAATCTCCAGCAACTAATGCGAAAAGGTATGCTGGTTTTGGCCAGGGGTCCGACCACTTTGAAAAGCCCTTTTCACTCGAAATAAGATTGCCATTTGACAATAAGACTGGTGAAGGTCCGCGAATACTAACAACAAATGGTGCTAAAACGTCTGGGCGATCTGGATAGTAGCATATTTTTCTAAAGCCTTCTGCCTCACATTGAGTGCAGTACATACCATTTGACATATATAACCCCTCCAATGAGGTGTTACTAGAGGGATCTATCTCTACCAGGCACTCCCACAGGAAAGGGCCGTCGGGGACGTCACATTCGAGACCGTCTTTTTGTAGCTTTGGATGTACTGTATTCCCATCGATTTTAGCGTTAAGGAAAATTAATTTTTCTCCATTTAAAAAAAATTTATTTGCTGAATTTGGATTAGGATTTTTACGGAAACTGATTTTAGAGTAAACTTTAGTTCTACTTGGATGTAGTTCAAAATTGAGTTCCACTGCGTCTACTAAATAAGCAGGGGCCTTGTAGTCTTTCAGAAAGATTTCCTGATTACTTTTTTTTGCCATAATTACTCCGCGGTGCTTGGAATTTGTAGTTGAACCTACTCAGCTAATAGATGTTGCTACATTTAGGTAGTGCTACTATTAATTAATACAAAAAATAGGCGACTCTTTTAATGAATAATAACTTCTTTTGCCTCGCCTTAATTGAGATACCTACATGAAATCGGAGAAAGGTTTGGGGTTGAGTGATGAATAAGCGCCTGATGCGATATGATCTAAATGTAGAAGAAGGCTTGGTGGATTTTATCGAGAATAAGGCTTTGCCAGATACTGGAGTTTCACAGGATAACTTTTGGCTTGGCTTGTCATCATTGATTAAGGAGATGACTCCAGAAAATAGAAAACTTTTGCGGGCAAGAGAAGAGCTGCAAGATAAAATTGATAAATGGCATGTGGCTAGAATTGGCCAGCCACATGATCATGAGGCCTATAAAAGTTATTTAAAGGAGATCGGTTATCTGGTTGATGAGGGTGAGAGTTTTTTAATTGAAACAGAAAATGTTGATCCGGAAATTTCCAGCGTAGCTGGCCCACAACTCGTAGTACCATCGACCAATGCTCGTTACGCTCTTAATGCAGCGAACGCGAGATGGGGAAGTTTATACGACAGTTTATATGGTACTGATGCAATGGGGGCATTTGACCAGGCTGAGGGTTATGATCGGGGCAGGGGCGCTCGTGTTGTTGCCCGTGCAAGAGTATTTTTGGATAATGCATTTCCAATCATTGGTGCTAGTCATGCAGATGTTAAGCGATATTATGTTAGAGATAAGCAACTTTTAGTAGATGACCTTCCATTGGTCTCACCAGAAAAGTTTATTGGCTATTCGGGCAATCCGAAGGCGCCAAATTCTGTTCTTTTGAAGAATAACGGTCTTTTCGTCGTGCTTGTCTTCGATCGAGCACATGTTGTCGGCAGTAGGGATCAGGCAGGTCTGGCAGATGTTCGGATAGAGAGCGCTCTATCCGCCATAATTGATTTAGAAGATTCTGTAGCATGTGTTGATGGTGAAGATAAGGTAAATGCATACTCAACATGGTTAGGTCTAATGAAAGGAGACCTTACTTCTGAGTTCGAGAAAAACGGAAAAAAAGTCGTTAGGTGTCTCAATTCTGACTTGTCTTTTATTTCTCCCTCTGGTGATGATTTTAGCATTAGGGCTAGAGCATTACTTTGGATCAGAAATGTTGGTCATTTAATGACTACACCAGCTGTACTTGATTCAAATGGTGACGAGATATTTGAGGGCTTGCTGGATGCTATGGTTACCACAATGCTCGGAATGCATGATTTGAAGAAGGCTGATGGCAATTCAAGGCATGGTTCAATTTATATTGTAAAACCCAAGATGCATGGTCCCGCTGAAGTGGATTTTGCCGATAAAATATTTTCCAAGGTAGAGAGTTCTTTAGGTATAGAACAATATTCTGTAAAATTGGGAATAATGGATGAAGAACGCCGAACCTCCGTTAACCTAAAAGAGTGTATCCGCGCGGCAAAAAGACGAGTAGCCTTCATAAATACTGGGTTTCTCGATCGTACTGGAGATGAAATTCACACTAGCATGGAAGCAGGCCCATTTAGCAGGAAAGATTTTATAAAACGAAAGTCTTGGATAGTAGGATATGAAAATCAGAATGTTGACATTGGTTTAGAGTGTGGGCTTTCTGGGCGAGCCCAAATTGGAAAAGGTATGTGGGCTATGCCGGATTTAATGTCTGCTATGCTGGAGCAAAAAATAGAGCATCCAAAATCAGGAGCAAATTGTGCCTGGGTACCATCCCCTACCGCTGCCACATTGCATGCCTTGCATTATCACCAAGTGGATGTCTTTGCAGTTCAAGAAAATTTAAGAAAAAACGGCCGAAGAGCCTATGTTGATACACTTCTTGACATTCCCCTGGCTGCTTACAGAAAATGGTCGCACGAGCAGATAATTCGGGAAGTAGAAAATAATGCTCAAGGGATCCTTGGATATGTTGTGCGGTGGGTGGATCAGGGAATTGGTTGCTCAAAAGTTCCAGATATCAATAATGTAGGTTTGATGGAAGATCGCGCCACATGCAGAATATCTAGTCAGGCGCTCGCTAACTGGTTGCATCATAAAGTCGTGGGTGAAGAAGAGGTCATTACAGCGCTTAAATCCATGGCGCAGATTGTTGATGAGCAAAATATTAACGATCCAAATTATATACCGATGAGCCCAAGCTTTGATGGATTGGCATTTAAGGCTGCATATAATTTAATCTTCGAGGGTAAAAATCAGCCATCAGGTTACACTGAGCCAATTTTACATGAAACTCGTCTGAAATTGAAAAATCTAGCATAGAAATATGGTCAATAGTGAGTTAAAAAATAAATACACAGAATAATAATTTGCTAATTAATAGTTAAAGGCTAAAAATGGGACGTTTTGTAGTTGGAATTGTTGGGAATTTCAACTTAATCAATGATGAATATCCAGCATACGCAGCTGGGAAAATGAATTGTGACGCGCTATCCAAGGTTTCGAATGTAATACCTATCATCGTACCGTCGAGTCCCGAATTTACTACAGTTGATGAGCTCATCGCAATGTGCGACGGTTTTTTGTTTACCGGCGGAAGACCTAACGTACATCCTAGTAATTATGGTGTCGAAGCAACGGCGGCTCATGGCGATTTCGATCGTGATCGTGATGCCTTAACACTCCCCTTGATAAAAAAGGCTGTTTCGATCGGTCTTCCTATTTTTGGTATATGCAGAGGATTTCAGGAAGTTGCGGTGGCAATGGGGGCAACACTACATCCAGAAATTCGCGAGTTAGATGGGAGAATGAACCATCGAATGCCACCAGATGGAACGCTTGCAGAAAAATTTGCCATTAGGCATGAAGTCACGTTTAGAAGCGATGGCATTTTCAGCAAAATTTTAGGTTCTGATCGAATAGAGACAAATACGCTACATGGACAGGGGATAGCAGATGCCGGTGATAGGTTGATAATTGATGGTTGGGCAAGTGATGGAACCCCAGAGGCGCTTTATGTAAAAGATGCACCGGGTTACACATACTCTGTCCAGTGGCACCCGGAATGGAATGCTGAAAATGATCCAATTTCTACACGTTTGTTTAAGGCTTTTGGCGACGCGGTGCGTGATTATGGAAATGCCCAGTAGATGATCCCTTTCAGTTATGTGACAAATTTTTGCTTTTTGTATTTGGGTCTGTCCCATAAAGAATTTTGAATAACATTTGAAATAACTTCAATTGCCAAATCAATATCTTCTTTAGATATATACAAGGGTGTAATTCCAAATCTCATAATGTTCGGGGACCTAAAATCTCCAATAACGCCTTTTTCTATGATTGCTTGCATTGCAGGGTATCCATGTTCAAAATAAAATGAAACTTGGGAACCCCTGTCTTCTGCATTTATTGGAGATGCTAATTTAAGATTAGGGCAGTTCTTTTGCAACCCGCTTATAAGTCGCTCAGAAAGATCAATTGACTTGGAGCGCAGCTCGCTCATGTTGACGGTATCCCAAATTTTTAAAGAAGCAGCAAGAGCCGCATTAGCCAGAACTGGTGGTGTTCCTATTTTCATTCGGTTTATACCTTTGCCAGGGACATACTTATGCAAAAACTCAAATGGTTTTTGATGACCAAGCCAGCCCATTAAAGATGGTTTGACCTCATTAATTTTCTTTGGGTTAACATATATAAACGCTGGCGAACCAGGTCCTGCGTTTAGATACTTATATGTACAACCAACAGCATAATCGATATCCCACTCCTTTAGATTTAGGTTTAAAGCGCCAGCAGAGTGCGCTAGATCCCAAATCGTAACGATCCCATTGTCTTTTGCAATTTTACTGATTACTGAAATGTCATGCCTTCTGCCAGTACGGTAATCAACGTCGGTTAGCATAAGTACCGCAATCTCGTCGCTTAGACTGTCAAGTACTTCCTCAGGTGCGCATATTCTAATCTCAAGTTGATCATTCAATAGATGCACCAGTCCCTGAGCCATATACAAATCTGACGGAAAGTTTCCACTATCTGTGAGTATAATTTTTCTTTTCCCCACATCTTTAATGGCGCTACTTAATGCTTGAAAAACTCTAACAGATAGGGTTTCTCCGACAACTACTGAATTATCTTCTGCTCCGATAATGCGCGAAATTTTGTTACCCAAATTTTCAGGCTGAAACATCCATTCCGCATCATTCCATCCATTTATTAAAAGGTTTGACCATTCTTCATGAAGTAAAGTGTTAATTTCACTGGGAACATTCTTGGGCATGGGGCCCAGCGAGTTACCATCTAAATAGATCAATCCTTTTGGAAGTATGAATTGCTTTTTTGTTTCTTCAAAGTTTGTCATCTGCCCTTTCGTAGCCGTCCCATATGAACGGTTTCACCAAGTTGCTGTAGTTACAACATTTATATAACATGGAATACAATTAATATTTTTATTTTCGAAAATCTTTGAATTTAATGAGGGTTGAATGGGTCTTTTAAGATATTTTTTATTATCAATTGCCATGAGCCAGCACTCCATAGCTAGTGAAAATATACCGGATCAATATCCTCAATCGGTATTGTATTCAAAACCTTCTGAATTTATCCCAAATGTATTTTCTGCAATTGGTGCTACTGCTCCACCTACGTACGAAAATTCTGGTCATAATAATAATTTATCTTTTGTTGTAACTGCGGATGGAGTCGTAGTGATTAATTCTGGTGCATCATTTAGTCTGGCTGAGGCAATGCATCAGGAGATTAAAGCAGTAACAGATAAACCTGTAAAGCTAGTAATCAACGAAAATGGGCAGGGACATGCTATGTTGGGTAACTCTTACTGGGCTGAGCTTGGCATTGATATATTGGCACATGAAGCCGCTATTGATGAGGTGAAGGATAATGGCTATCAAATCCTAGAAGAGATGAAGCGTTACAATAGAGAAAAGGCTGACGGTACAGCCGTTATTACCGCAAACATTTCATTTTCCGAAAAGTATGTTTTTACTTTAGGGGGTATAAAGTTTGAGATTCTACATCTGGGTGATGCTCATGGCCCTGGAGATACACAGGTCTGGATCCCGCAATGGTCACTAATGATTGCTGGTGATATAGCTTTTCATGAACGAATGCTGCCAATTTTTGAAAATACTTGCACAAGATGCTGGATAGAAACTTGGAAAACAAGCTTTGCACCTCTTAATCCGCTTTATATAATTCCTGGGCATGGACATCCCACAAATTTACCACAAGTTGAAAAGTATACGTTGGGATATCTTTTAGATTTACGATCAAAGATCAAAAGCCATATTGAGGCTGGGGGCGATTTAAGTTCGTCTTATTATGTCGATCAGCAAAAATGGAAGAATTTAGATACTTTTGAAGAGTTAGCAAAGAAAAATGCTGGTAGGGTTTTTGAAGAAATGGAGTGGGAGTGATAAAAACTGAACTCTGGTCTCGAAAGAAAGTTGGGCTGGTTGCGGTTTCATTAATTGGTAGTCAAAACGCTATTGGAATTTATAGCAGTTGATTAAAATGCGTTGCGACATAATTTTTCACTTTAAGCACATTGATCTTTAATAATGTTGCGTATAGGAAGCTGGTCAGACATGTCTCTGAGTATATTTAAGTGAGGATTAAATTTTGAAAATCGGTACCCCCAAAGAAATTTTCGACGGTGAAAATAGGGTTGCTTTAACCCCTGATAGTGCTCTTCAACTTCAAAAGTTAGGTTTTGATTGTTTAATTGAAAGTGGTGCTGGCAAAGCAGCAGGATATTCAGACAAAATCTACAAAGAGGCTGGGGTCAAGGTTGTAAAAACGGCTGCTGCATTGTGGAAAGAAGCTGATGTAGTGACCAAGGTTAGACAGCCCTCTACTGCTGAGCTTAAGAGATTATCTGCCGGGCAGACGTTGATTTCCTTTTTTAATCCAGCCGTCAATGAGCAGGGTCTTGACCTGGCCAAGTCCAAAAAAGCAAACGTCATAGCAATGGAAATGGTTCCAAGGATCAGTCGGGCACAAAAGATGGATGCTCTTTCATCCATGGCAAATATAGCTGGTTATCGAGCAGTTATCGAGGCCAGCAATAATTTTGGAAGATTTTTCACAGGTCAAGTCACTGCAGCAGGTAAGGTGCCTCCGGCGAAAGTGCTTATAATAGGCGCCGGTGTTGCCGGGCTTGCTGCGATTGGGACAGCTACGTCGTTAGGAGCTATTACTTATGCTTTTGATGTTAGGCCTGAAGTTGCGGAACAAGTAGAATCCATGGGAGATCGGAAGAGCA
>ENA-OSEY01000078-OSEY01000078.1-marine-metagenome-genome-assembly--contig:-NODE-78-length-64510-cov-4.905452_pt1 | contig 64510 bp, 53 predicted proteins | sample MGYA00248465_ERZ534230 | MGnify/ENA primary metagenome ERZ534230 (study PRJEB26409, sample SAMN06344110) | marine metagenome | isolation source: Sea water from surface | place: Atlantic Ocean:Southern... | reverse complement strand
CACGGCTTTGATGAATTTTACGGGATATTGTATTCTAATGACATGTGGCCAAAACATCCTGAACAGGGCACAGTTTTTGACTTTCCAGATATAAAGTTATATGAAAATGATAGACCGATTAAAGTCTTAAATGATCAAACTTTTTTAACAGGTGCTTTAACTGACAAAGCAATTGATTTCATAAAGCGTAATAAAAATAATCCCTTTTTTCTATACTTGCCCCATCCCCAACCGCATGTTCCTTTATTTGCATCTGACAAATTCTTAGGAACACAGAAAAGAGGACTCTATGGTGATGTAATTAATGAAATTGACTATTCAGTTGGGCGTATTTTAAAAACTCTAAAAATGGAAAAATTAGAAGAGAATACTATAATAATTTTTACTTCTGACAATGGGCCATGGCTCTCTTATGGTGGACATTCAGGATCTGCTGGTATTTTTAGGGAAGGTAAAGGGACTAATTGGGAAGGTGGTCATCGTGTCCCAGGTATCGTGTATTATCCAAATAAAATAAAAGCAAATACAAAAATTGATGTACCTGCTATGGGAATTGATTGGTTACCTACATTAGTGGAATTTACCCGTAGCCAATCACCTAAAAATAAAATTGATGGTGCTTCACTTGTTCCTTTATTGACAGGTGAAACAGATCAGTCGCCTCACAAAAATTTCTTTTTTTATTATAGGGTTAATGAACTACATGCTGTAAGACACAAAAATTGGAAACTCTACGTACCTCACACTTATCGTTCGCTTAATGGAAGGGTTGGGACTAATGATGGTTTTCCAATTCCATATGAAATGAATGCGATTAAGTACCCAGCTCTATTTGATTTAGAGAAAGATCCTAAAGAGCGGAATGATTTAGCTTCAAAACACCCAGAAATTGTGATAAAAATTTCTAAAATAGCAGATTCAATTAGAACAATTCTTGGAGACAAATTGACTGGGACAAAGGGTAAAGAGGTACGCCCTGTTGGGAAAATAGATTAATTTTTATTTCTCCAAGGGCCATTTATAATTTCACCTTTTTTATTATCTAAAGTCATAATACCATGAGCTCCAAAATAGTCTCTTTGCGCCTGGATTATATTACCGCTACTTTTTTCTTGAGTCATAGAAATTAAAAAATTCCAAGATGAAGAAATACAAGGAATTGGAATCAGTCTCGCAGCAGCAAAGTTTAGAATTGAATTCCAATTAGTTTGAGCTTCCAATATATTTTTTTTAAAAACATCCATTTCCAAAATCGAAGCCTTAGTTTTAAATTCCTTCTCTAACGTTTTCATTAATCCAGATTTTATAATACAACCCTCTGACCACAAATGAGCAACCACATGTAAATCTGCATTCCAATTATAAATTTGGTTTGAATTTCGTATAATTTCGAAGCCTTGGTGATGATTAATTATACGGCATATATCGTAAATGATTTTTAATTTTTTTATTGAAATTTTAGCACCTTCTTTTTTTAGAGTGATGATTTTAGAAAGGTTTTCCCGTTTAGTTTTCATTTTGGAAGTAAATCTAGCTTGTAATGCAGCGATCATTAAACTATTAGGATAACCTATTGAGATTCCACTTTCCGCAGCCCAAGCACCAGTACCTTTGGTTGAGGCAGTATCAATAATTTTATTTATAAAAAAATCATTATCTTCTTTATATTTGAGAATTTCCGACGTAATTGCTAGCAAGTAACTATCACTTGAACTTTTTTGCCAACTCTCCAATTCTTTTTGGATATTATTTATTTTACCCTGGAATGCTTCCATCAAAATAGAAAAAATTTCAGCAATTAATTGCATTTCTGCATATTCAATACCATTGTGTATCATTTTAACAAAATGACCAGCACCAAGGTTACCTAAATAAGCGCAGCAAGGCTTTCCTTCAACTCTTTTTGCAGACACATTCTCTAAATCCTTGGCTACAAATTTATATGCTTCTTTATCTCCACCAAGCATTAATGAAGGGCCATTTAAAGCACCTTTATCACCCCCTGAAATACCCATCCCCAAAAAATAAATCTTTTTTTTACTAAGGTGTAAATTAATTTTTTCAGTCTCTTTATAGTTTGAATTTCCACCATCAATAACAATGTCACCTTCTGATAATAATGGGATTAGTTTTTTTAAAAAGATTTTCAGTGCTGATCCAGCTGTTATTAAAATTATTATTTTCCTGGGACGCATTAATGAAGAAACAAAATTAGCTAGTGATTCAAAAGCTAAGGCATCTTTAAGCTCTGGGAATTTCTTTTTTTGTTTTAGGGCTATTTGTTCTTCTTTATCTTTAAGATGTCTGTTATATAGTGATAAACTATATCCATTAGAAGCAAAATTTCTGCTCAGATTAGTACCCATTGGACCCATACCAACAATTCCCCATTCTGTTTTTTTACTTTCCAAGCTCACAGGATATTTTTTTTATTTGTTCTTCGATTTTCAAAGAGCTGATTAGATAAAAAGCATTTTTTGGTTTCTCAAATATTTTTATTTGGCTTTCAAGTAAGTCGACAGGCATAAAATGGCTTCTTTTTTGCATTCTTTTTTTTAACTCTTTGATTTCACAATCTAAAACTACCCAGAGTATATTTTTTTTGGGCACAAATCTAACTAATAGTTCACGGTACTTTTCTTTTAGTGCCGAACATGCCACAACAAGACCATTTTTGTGACTTTCAAATATTTTTTCAGAAAGTTTAATTAGCCACGGTTTTCGATCTTTGTCATTTAGTGGTATAGATTTTTTCATTTTTTCAATATTATCTAGACTATGAAAATCATCTCCATCAATAAATAATATACCAAGCTTTTTCGATAGTGCTTTCCCAAGAGTACTTTTACCACTCCCACTCACACCAATCAAAATAATTATATTTTTCATAGGTTAAAGCTATAAAACCATTCTTTTAAGTGTTTTTTGTAGATATGTTTAACGTAAAATAAAAACTACTCCCAAAACTGAGTTTTTTTTGTAACAGAAGCTTTCAAAGCAAGGCTTAAAATTTTAGAAACAATCAAATTATTCTCAACACTATATAATGAAAAAGGCTCTAGTTTCTTATCATTAAACACAACCTCATATAGTAATCTAAATGGATCTTTTTTATTTTTTGGAATAGGCGAAGGAATATATTTTTGTCCTCCTATATTTTCATTTTCCATAAATTCCATTTGATCACTATTTTGACAATCTATAAAACCTTTTGTTCCGTATAGCTGCATATCTTTTCTATTGTGGGACCAATTCCAGGAGGCCTGAATAATAACTTGCTGATTGGTGTATTCCAATAAAATTGTAGTATCATCATCTACATTTGGGTAAAGCTCAGGCTTAGTTTGTTTGGCAACACAACTAATACTTATTGGAGTTTCACCATTTAATAACCAGGTTGTAATATTTGCACCGTAACATCCAAAATCAGTGAGTGCTCCAGCCCCGTTTAGAATGGGATCTGTCAACCAAGAAAGAAATTCTGGCGTACAACCAATTTCTCTTGGACCAGGATGTCCGGTATTGAAAACTATTTTAGTAAGTGATCCAAAACTACCCTGATTCAAAAGAGTTTTGGCCTCATAAGTGGTTTCATACCAGGATGTTTCATAATTCACTAGGAATGGGGTCTTGTAATTTTCAATAATTTCAGCCATTTCTTTAGCTTCATTATAATTCGTTGCCATCGGTTTTTCTACCATAATTGGGATTCCCTTTGGAGCAAAATATTTTACTACATTAAGATGCTCTTTAGTTGAATTGAAAGCAGAAATAGCATCTATTTCAACATTTTGTAAAAGAGATTCATAACTATCGAAAAATAGACTATCGGGGATATTATAGCGTTTTTTATACCGGTTTATGGATTTAAGATTTGTTTCCACAATGCCAACTATTTTTACATCGCTTTGCTTTCTATTTAAAATCCAATTGACATGATCATGAACTAACCCAATAACAGCTAAACGAAGAACATTTTTTTTTGGATATTCAAAATCAACTGCCTTTAATGGATGACTTATAATAAGAATTAAAAAAAAGTAGGATAGTTTTAAAAAAAAAGAAACTCGCATATTTTTATTAAATTCATTAACGGTAATTTAACCATTAAAAACTAAGTAAGTACTATGAAAAAAATAATTCTGAGTTTGTTTTTTTTAATAACAAATGTTTACATGCTAAGCGCTCAAAATGAACCTAAAAAATTACTAGCAATTTTTGCTCACCCTGATGATGAGCAATCAGTAGCACCCTTACTAGTAAAATTGGTTGAAGAAGGTGTTGAAGTAACTTTAGTCATTGCTACTGATGGTAGGCTTGGTGTAAATGAATATAATGACAACAAAGCAGGCGACGGTTTAGCAAATATTAGAAGAAAGGAGATGATGTGTGCTGCTGATATTTTGGGAGTAAAATTGATTCATTTAGATTATCATGATCAGCTTAAGGCAGCTGAAGGCTTTGATGGACATGTTCCTCATGCTCAAAAGTTAATTCTAGAATTGAAAAATATTATTGACAAAGTTCAGCCTGACGCAATAATAACTTGGGGACCTGATGGCGTTACAACTCATATGGATCACAGATTAGTAGGCGCTTCAGTAACTCAAGTATTCGTATCTCAAAAATGGAAAAATTCTATGAAATTATACTTCTTTGGTGTACCTAGTGATATGCTAGGTTCTCAAAAAGTTAAAACTTTGAGAGGCCAGGAAAGATCATTTTTAAATGTTCAAATACCTTTCACTTGGGATCAATATGATAAAGCTTATCAATCTTTGTTATGCCACGAAAGTCAATACCCAGCTGAAGTTGTTATGAAAATGAAAGAGGATAGAAAATCATTTGGGAATAGGATTTATTTAAGACAATTTATGTCTTCAAAAAAGGTTAAAAATAGATTATTCTAAGTTTCCAACAATTTCAATTCCTTCAAATTTTTGATTTTGATTATTTATTTCTTTTGAAGTAACAAGGGTATTCCATAGAAACACTTTTTTTAAAGACTTTGAATTTTCAATCAGTTCAAAAATTTCTTTATCAACCCTAGTGCTATGCAGATTTAAAATTTCTATATGATCTAAATTTGAAAGTGGTTTTAGCGCATCTGTTTTCAAATTATTTTTTTGAAGTGATAAACGTGTTAAATTTTTCATTTTGGAGATAAACTTAATGTGACCATCCTTTAACCTGCATTCACCTAGATTTAACCAAGTAATATATGGGGCATATTTCTCTAAAGTTAAAAGGTCTTTTTCTTGAATTTGAGAACCATTATAACGAATATCTAAAAGTGAATTTTCTGAAGAAAGTTTTTTGCAGCTGAAATTGTGTTTATCTAGTTCATTGAATACCGATTCATCAATTGCTGGTAATTTTACTAATTCATACCATGGTTTTTTGCGTAAATCAATAGAGTAATTTTTAAAAAGTAATGATTGAATTTTAGAATCAGGTTTTATATCAGTAAGAGATGTTTTTAAGAAAGCTCCTTGATTTATCCACCATTCCAATAATTTGATTTCATCATAAGTAAGAGGAATTCCAGTTGGTGGCATAAACTGATTATTATCTTGAGATCTAGTGACTCTATTGAATACAAGACTTTTTTTAAGATCATTAGCCACAATCGAAGGACCACTTCTACCACCTTTAAAAAGACTTGTTGTAGTACTCATGTTAAGACCTCCTCTAGCAATATTATTATTATGACACGCGATACATTTTGATAAGAAAATAGGATGTATTAAGTCTTTATAAACTCCTATAGAATCTAGTGGTACCTCTTCAAATTTTTTTTGTTTTGTTTCAGAAATCAAAACTGTTTTAATTGGTTCAGGGGCATATTCAAATAAATAGTTTTCGCCATGTGTTAGATTTCCGCCGAGATGACCAACAACTATTAAAAATACTAAGATTAGAGCATTATTAAATTTCTTTAAAAACTTTGGTATGTTAAGAAATTGAAATATCCATCCCAATCCACTCAAAAAAACCAAAATAAATCCTGTTAACTTGTGTAAAAATAATTGTTCTTCTATATAATACCCATTTTGTGACAAAAGCCATCCCATAAGGGCTGAAAAAAAAGCACTTATAAAACTCAAAAACCAAATTATACGTAAAACTCGAGTGTAACTAAAATTATTTACTTGATTAAATGCACTTAGTATAATAGAAATTATTAAAAAACCGATAGGTAAGTGAACAAGTAAAGGGTGGAATCTGCCAAAAAAATTTGTTATTTCAAATAAATACATAAGATTACACCCTAGTCAATTTTAGTGGATAGGTTTTCCCAGAATTCCATTGCGGCACATAAATATTTTCATCATTATCTACACACACATCGTGTGGATTAAAAAAAGTTTTTTGATCGTATATTGGTGGGATTAAAGACGAACCATCGTATGTTGGCTTATTTCCTCCTGGCATTGATACAACTGTATTATTTTTATCTAAAATTGCCAACATTCCGTCATAAGTCCCCCAATCCCTTGTAACAATTACGGCAAAATATAAATAACCATTTTTAAGTACAGGTCTACAAATAAAACATGATGGTAGATTTATAGTTTCGATATACTTTCCATCTAACGTAAAACGCTTAAAACAATTTGCAGTGCGTGAAGTAATTAAAAGGCTATTATTCCCGTCACGATAATCTAAAGTTACCCCATGACAGCAATCAAAATGATTATCTTCTTTTCCCTTCCCACCAAAATGTTGAATATAATTCCCATTTGAATCATAGCGGATTATAAAATCAAGACCGTATCCATCAGCTACATAAATATCACCGTTAGGTGCGATGGCGGTTTCGGTTGGTTTAAACTGATCTTTCTTCTTATAACTGCTAATTTCTTTTGGAGTGTCAAGCTCAAAGATTTTCCTCCCTTTTAATGTAGTTTTACAAACTTTATGTTTCTCAGGATCAGTAATGTATAAAAATTCTTCACCACCTTCATCATTTAGAGTAAGACCATGTGCTCCAGGGAATTCTTTTCCCCAAGCATCTAGTATTTTACCTCTACGGTCATATATCAAGATATTATTCTTGGGATGTGTAGTGGTCATGAAAATTCGATTTTTCTTATCTAAAACCATCTCATGACAATCATTAACTGGAAATTTCGAAGGGTCTTGGACACCCCAGTTTCTGTCAACTTTATATTTAAAGTCGCCATGCCCAACAATAGGATTTTTATAAATTACTTTTTTTGTAATCGGATAAATATTTTTAAATGGATTTATTATTATCCCTGCTGCTAGTCCTGTTTTTTTTAAAAACTGCCTCCTTGTTTTTTTCATAACTAACTTAGTATGTCTTTTACAAGATTACCATGAACATCGGTTAATCGATAGCGTCTTCCTTGGAATTTAAATGTAAATTTTTCATGATCAATTCCCATTAAATGCATAAGGGTTGCTTGGAAATCATGAATATGAACCGGATTTTCAATAATATTATATCCGAATTCATCTGTTTTACCATAGGTTATGCCCTTTTTAATTCCAGCACCTGCCATAAAAATGGTAAAGCACGAAGGGTGATGATCTCTTGCGTAATTTGTTTCTGTTAATTGTCCTTGAGAATAATTTGTTCTTCCAAATTCCCCTCCCCATATAACAAGGGTGTCCTCTAAAAGGCCTCTTTGTTTTAAATCTTTAATTAGAGCAGCAGTAGGTTGATCAGTTTCTTTGCATTGAACTTTTATGTTTTTTGGAAGATCTCCGTGGTGGTCCCATCCTTGATGATAGAGCTGTACAAAGCGAACATCTTTTTCAATTAATCTTCTCGCAAGTAAACAGTTTGCTGCAAAGGTTCCTGGTTTTCGTGAATCTTCACCATACATTTCAAAAATAGAATTTGGCTCATTGGAAATATCCATCACATCAGGAACAGAAGTTTGCATCCTAAAAGCCATTTCATATTGACTAATTCTGGATAAAATTTCAGGGTCTCCAATATCTGAATATCGATCCTTTTGCATTTTTGAAAGAAAATCCAATTGTTCCTTTCTTAAATCTTTTGTTACTCCAGGAGGGTTGTCCAAATATAATACTGGGTTTTTTCCAGACCTGAATTGAACCCCTTGATGCTGTGATGGTAAAAATCCATTCCCCCATGATCTTGAGTAAAGAGGCTGTCCGTATTTATCCTTGGTAATTAAAACTACAAACCCAGGAAGATTTTTGTTATCACTTCCTAACCCGTAACTTAACCAGGAACCAATAGAAGGTCTTCCTGGAATCTGAGAACCTGTTTGAATGAAAGTCACTGCAGGATCGTGATTTATAGCTTCAGTATGCATAGATTTAATAAAACAAAGTTCATCGGATATTTTACTTATATGAGGCATCAAATCGCTAATCCATGCTCCACTATTTCCGTGTTGTTTAAATTCAAATTGACTTCCTGCCAAAGGGAACGAATTTTGACCTGCAGTCATTCCAGTTAACCTTTGACCACCAAAAACACTTTCAGGAATTTCTTCACCATTCATTTTATTTAAAAGAGGCTTGTGATCAAATAAATCAAGTTGTGAAGGTGCTCCACTTTGGAAAAGGTAAATTACTCGTTTTACTTTGGGGACAAAATGAGGTAACCCTATGTTGTTTGGTTTGTATGATTGAATTTTTTCTGATGCAAATATGTTTTCAACATTTAGCATGCTAGCCAGACTAATTCCACCTATGCCAAGAGAAGTTTTTGTCAAAAAATCTCTTCTAGAGTAATTTGAATTATCGTGGTTGTGATTGCAATTCATAAATTAATATTTATAGTAAGATTCATTTAGATTTAGAAGAGTATTGGCAACCATTGTCATAGCAGCAACTTGAGGGGCCTTTTTATTAAATTTTGTTTTTGAGGCTCCAATACTAATTACTTTGTAAGCTTCACCTCTATTTTTTTTGTAAAAACTAAGCTTATTTAAATAAAGCTCTTTTAATAGTTTAACTTCAGATTCTTTAGGAAATCTTGAAGTTGCTAATCTAAAACCGTATATAATTTGATCACTTAAGTCATTTTTTGATTGTGAAATAATTCGCTCAGCAAATACTCGGGAGGCCTCAAAAAATTGAGTGTCATTTAAAAGCACTAGTGATTGCAAGGGAGAAGATGTTTTTTCTCTTTTTATTGTACAAATTTCTCTTGATGTAGCATCAAAGGTTATTAATGAGGGTGGAGGAGAACCTCTTTTTATAAATGTATACATTCCTCTTCTATATAAATCCTCTCCTTGAGACTCTTTATATTCTAAAAGTCTAAGAGAAAATGTATTTTTTTCTTTCCATAAGCCTTTTGGCTGATAAGGTTTTACACTTGGACCACCGACTTTTTTTGATAACAACCCACTTAAAGCTAGCGCATTGTCTCTTATCATTTCTGCTGGAAGGCGATGACTACTTGCTCTGGATAAGTATATATTGTTGGGATCAATTGAGTTTTTTTCCTTTCCAAAAAGAGACTTTTGTTTGTAAGTTCTTGAGCTCACAATTATTTTAATTAAATCTCTTATGTTCCAATTTTTATCGATAAAATATAAAGATAGCCAGTCTAATAATTCAGGATGTGATGGTAAACTACCCTGTACTCCAAAGTCAGTAGGTGTCGAAACCAAACCGTTTCCAAAAATAAGTTGCCAATAGCGGTTAACGGCCACTCTCGATGTTAGTGGATTATCATCTTGAAAAAGCCAACGGGCTAGGCCTAATCTATTTTTTTTATACCCATCTTTCATCTTTGGGAGTATTTCAGGAGTATTTGTTTTAACAACTTTTGATGGTTCATTATAGTTACCTCGGTTGTATAAAAAAGTTTTTCTTGGCTTCGACATTTCTTCCATTACCATAACCTCAACTACAGGTTCGATTTTTTCTCTCCAAGAGCTTAAATTCTTAAGTAATTCTTTTTTAAGACTTGTATATTTGGGGTTGTTTTTTATCCAATACTCTTTTATTAATTCTTGTTCATATTTATCTTTTGTTTTAGAATGTTGATTATACAAAATTCTCATCTCTAAATCAGTGAGCTCCTTTTTATAAATTTGGATGTCATCCATTTTACCCATGAAAAGACCATTATCACCAGTTGAACCCTCATATGTTTTACCTATTAATATCGGCCTTTTTTCAAGTTTTAATCCACTAGCTGTAACCGGTTTGATTGATTTAGAGAGGTTATCGATTTTAGTTATAAAATCAAAGGGTCTGCCATTTTTATATATCTTAACACCTTTAGCTTTTCCAGTACCATCATAGGAAAATGCAAGTTGATTCCATTCGTGAACTTTTATATTTTCCTTAGATCTTATGTGGATCATATTACCAGGTGCAATATTTATCAATCTTAAATTGACATAATTTTTGTCGTCAAGATAAAAATCCCAACCGCGCCACCAATTATTTTTTCCTCCTGTTGTGCCAAGAAGAAATTGCCTTGAATTTTCTTTTTTCTGATATGTTTGAGCCCACATTGAAATCGAAAATGGATCTGTCCATTCAAAACTGGGAATCTCATTTTCTATTCTTACACGATCATAATCACCGCTAAATTCTAATGCCTTTCCACTTACACCTTTAACCAATTTTGGTGACTTTCTAGCTTTAACATTTCTATTTTCATCAAGTATAAAGTAGTCTGGCTTTAATGAGGATTTTTCTGAGATAATATATTGTGAATTCTTTTTTGTTTTGACAGGATTGATTTTGTCAAAAGGATAATATCCAATAAGGTTTTTATCAATTTGATTTTTGGATGGAAGATCATTCACATATTTATATAAATCAGAAAGCTCCTTTTTTGTTAAATCAAGTTTAAATTTCGTTTTATTTACAATCTTATTTAATTCATCAAGATTTTCTTCTTGATCATCATTAGGAAGATAAAGCAATGGACCATAATTACCGTCGTCTCCAGTCATTCCTAATTCTCTAATGTTATTAAAAAATCCGCTTAGTTGATAGTAGTCCTTTTGCGAAATAGGATCAAATTTGTGGTCATGACATTTAGCACATGCCACCGTGAGTCCTAAAAAAGCTGTGCTGAATGTTTCTGTTCTATCAAAAACATAATGTAATCTCCACTCCTCATCAATAACTCCGCCTTCGGCAGTCATAGGTGAGTTTCTGTTAAAAGCAGTAGCTAATTTTTGTTCTCTTGTTGCGTTAGGCAGAAGGTCGCCAGCCAATTGAAGTGTGACGAATTGATCGTAAGGCATGTTATCCTCAAAAGCTTTGATTACCCAATCTCTCCATGGCCACATTGTTCTGAGACCATCGGCGTGTAGACCATGAGAATCTGCATAACGAGACAGATCTAGCCAGTCAAGGGTTAGTCTTTCAGCAAAGGCACTAGAACTCATCAAACGGTCTACTAATCTTTCATAACTCCCATTAAGAGTATCACTTAGAAATTTATTTATTTGCTTTATTGTAGGGGGTAATCCAGTAAGGTCGAAAGTTAATCTACGAACTAAGGTTTCTTTATCTGCAATCGGTTCAAAATCTAATTTTTTTTCTTTTAGCTTATCGTAAACAAATTGATCAATCTGATTAGAAAAAAACTGTTGAGATTCTTGTGAAGGAAATTTTCTTTCCGGGGTGAGAAATGCCCAATGGTCTTTCCATTCTGCACCCTGATCAATCCATTTTATGAGAATTGCTCTTTCTCTGTTTGACAAATTTAGATTTGATTCTGGAGGTGGCATCTGAATATCAGGATCATCACTTAAAATCCTGTGGATACTTTCACTCCTATAAATACTTCCCTTTACAAATGCACGGTTATTAGTTTGAAGCTTCGAGAATGCTACAGATTCTACATCCAATCTAAGGCCTGCTTTCCTTGTTTTTGCATCAGGACCGTGACAAGCATAACACCGATCTGAAAGAATTGGTTTTACATGATAATTGAAATCGATACTCTCAGGCAGACTCTCTATTTCTATAGCAACCTCTTTTGGAATATCAACGGAACACTTTGATAAAACAAAAACTAAAATCAAACAAAAAGATGTCCTTAAAAACATTTTCAAATCTATATCCCAATCAAACTGATAAATTCTAAGATAAAAAATTTAATCGAAAAGAAAACTGTTAGAGTTCAAATTCTTGACCAATCCTAGCAACGTTGAAGCCTTGTTTAACAACCCATTTAGTGGAATCGCTATTTGGATCTAAAAGAGGATTTGTATGATTCATATGTATGAAATAAACTTTATTTTTAATTTCTTTAGTTTCATTTTCCAAATATTTTATTGTCTCATGAACTAATGGATGTGGTATTTCTGATATTGGCCTGTAGTTTACTTCTTCGGCATTAAAAAAAGTTGCGTCTAAAAAAGCAAGATCAACTTCTTTTAAAACAGAGGTTAAATTTTTATTCCAAAGCGACCACTTATCAATGTCTGGAATAAATAGCACCTTTTTTTTGGGACCAATAATTTTGTATCCAACAGTTTCTGAAAATTCATCTCTGTGCGGTACCAAAATTGGTATAATTTTCACTTTATTAAGAACTTGAACAGTTTTATTTTCATGTAGTTTTTTTAGTAAAATATTTTTCTGATTTATTAGCTGACTCCAAGGCCCATTTTTACTTAGGAAATTATACATTTTGGGCATTACATAAACTGGTATATTTTTACTCGATAAGGCCTCTTTTCCTAGATGAAGTAATCCAGAATAATGGCCCATGTGCGCATGGGTTATAAATATTCCACTAGCAGGGAAATTCATTAAATTCCATTGTGAAATTATATCAGGGGAAGCTTCAAATAAAAGACTTTTATCCGTTCCACTTTGATATAACTCTAGGGAGGTTACTTTCCTCTGTTTTTTTTCTTCTAAACTTAAATCTTTACAACAACTTTTTTGACAACCAATGTGAGGAGAACCTCCGTCTTGGACAGTTCCTAAAACCTTTAAGTATGTTTTATATTGATATTCCTGGCCATTACCTGAGACCATCATTAAATATATTATCGCTATTTTAAAAAAATTAGATATGTTTTTTTTGTAAGCCATAAAGTTGAGAAGACAATTATGTTATTAACTACAAATTAGCTATTTTAGAATAAAACATTATCCATTAAAAATTATTTTGAATGAAAAAATTATTACCCTTTACAGCTCTTTTAATTATAGCTTCATGTGGAACCCAAAAAAAAGTTATAGTTGATCCTTATGTTGGTATATATGATGTAACAATATTTGATGTGCCTCAAGTTGGTGATTGGCCGATAAAGTTGACAATTAAAAAGGATGACAATGGATATGCTGCCGAACTTCAAACAAATTCTGAGGATCCAGCTGCCTCTGAATATTTATGGGAAGTAACATCTACTTCCGTTGATGATAATATGGTTTATATAGATGCCACAATAGCCGCGTACAACTTAAATTTTGAATTAAGTATAGATGAGGATGATATTTCAGGTTCTATGATGGGAATGTTTGATGTTGAAGGTATAAGGGTTAAATAATTACAGATTAAAAAAATACATTTGGGATTTAGCTAGAACGGTCACGAGGCATCCGGTAGCTGCCACTCAAATCAATCATTTTTTTTCCTTTTAGACAAACCTCTTATACCACTATATAGCATCCACAAAACAACAGCAATAGCACCATAAACCAAAATATTTCTTATGAAATAACCCATAAAGTTATTTTATATGTCGTTCTTTTATTTCAATAATTAGAGCTATAACTAAGCAAAGACCAAGACTGCCAAAAAAAATGCCACCAACTCCCATGATTTTTTTTTTAAAATTAAAAATTATTTGTAAAAGATTGCGCTTAGAAATTTAATAAACTTGAAATCTAAAAGATTTAACTATTTTTAATTAAACAGAAAACCTTGTAAAGTAAAACAGATGAAAAATTTGAATCGTAGAAATTTCATAAAAAAATCAAGCCTTACAGCAGCCTCCGTTTACAGTGCGGTAAATTTAGCTTGCTATGATGAATATGAAAAAACATCTTCTGGGGGTAAATATATGGGAGATTTTTCAGCACCAAAACTAGAAACTGTCCGTATAGCAGTTATAGGTGTTGGAGCGAGGGGCTCAGGCCACATCAAACAATTTGCAGCAATAGAAGGCACAGAAATTGTTGGTATAGCAGATCTTTACGAGGATTTGGTAGATAACTCAGTTTCATCTTGTAAAGAAATGGATTCCAAAAGACATCAAAATATAGCAAGGTATTTTGGGAGTGAAGATCAATGGAAAAAAATGCTTGTAGACATTAAGCCAGATGCAGTAATTATTGCTACTAACTGGAATAATCATGCAAAAATGGCAATTGAGTCAATGAAAAAAGGGGCTCACGCATTTGTCGAGGTTCCTATAGGGGTTACAATTAAAGAAATGTGGGAAATAGTGAATACCTCAGAAAAAACACAAAAGCACTGCATGATGATGGAAAATGTTAATTATGGAAGAGAGGAACTTTTATATCTTAATTTATGCCGTAAAGGAATAATTGGCAATTTACTTCATGCAGAAGCAGCTTATATCCATGAGCTTCGTTTTCAAATGGAAGAACAACAGAGGGGAACTGGTTCTTGGAGAACGCATCATTATTCAAAAAGAAATGGGAATCTATACCCCACACATGGATTAGGACCTGTTGCGCAATACATGAATCTGTCTAGAGGAGAAGATCAATTTAACACAATTGTTTCATTCTCTACCCCAGCCATTGGAAGGAAGTTATATGCTCAAAAAAATTATGCTAAAGGGCATAAGTGGAATAATCTAGATTATAAAGGTGGAGATTTAAATACATCAATTATTAAGACAAATTTAGGAAGAACTATAATGGTTCAGTGGGACGAAACAAGCCCTAGGCCTTATTCTAGACTTAATCTCATCCAAGGGACAAAAGGGACATTAGCGGGCTATCCAACTAGGGTTGCATTAGAGGGAGGTGTTCCTGGAGCAAATAAAGATCATCATACTTGGGCACAAGGCGATCAATTAGAAACTCTATATGCTAAATATGAACACCCTTTATTTAAAAGAATAGGTAATTTGAGAGAAAAAAATCATGTCGGTGACCATGGGGGTATGGATTTTATAATGCGATACCGTATCATTGAATGCTTAAGGGAAGGGATGCCGTTGGATCAAAATGTGTATGAGGGATGTTTTTGGAGTGCAGTTTCCCCTTTAAGCGAGGCCTCTGTGGCTCAGGGAGGAATGCCCCAAAAATTTCCAGACTTTACAAGAGGGGCTTGGAGTCAAACAAATCCTTTAGCAATTGTATCCTAATTTTACACATAAGAGTGATAAAAGTTGAAGCACCCGCACGTATTTGTTTTTTTGGAGACCATCAAGACTATTTAAATTTGCCTGTAATTGCAGGAACCATTAACAGATTCATCCATATTGAAGGAAAGCCAATAAATAAAAAATCTTTTTTTTTAGAACTAGCTGATATAAAAGAAGTTATAAATATTGATCTCAATAAAAGATACAATAAAATAAAAAATGGAGATTATTTTCTTTCTGCATTAGATATACTAAAAAGAGCAGGCTTTTTATTCAATCAGGGTTATAAGATTAAAATATATGGTGAAATACCTATTAATGCTGGTATATCAAGTTCTTCAGCATTAGTGGTTGCATGGATACGTTTTTTAATTTCAATACAAGATCATAAACCTGAGATTACTGATCTGCAAATCGGTAAATGGGCTTACGAAGCAGAATCTGAATTTTTTAATCAACCAGGAGGATTGATGGATCAATACACCATATCCCAAAAGGGCCTGTTGTATATAGATACAAAAACAACTCAAATGGAGAGACTAAATCCTGATATTGGAAGTTTAGTGATTGCTGAATCTGGAATTGCTAAAAAAACCTTGAGCATTCTTCAAAATGCTAGAGCCTATGCCGAGGCATCGATTAATGCAGTAAAGAAAAAAGTTCCAGATTTTGATATTTTCAAAGCAGATGAAGCTGATTATCATGAGTATTTAGCATTTGTACCTGAAATATATCGGGATCATTGGTATGCAACTATTTTTAATCACATATTAACACAAAAGGCAAGAAAAATGCTAAAACTAGGTCCTTTGGATTTAGAGCAACTAGGAGCTTGGATGGATTCTCATCAAAAAATATTACAAGAAAGAATTCAAAATACACCTAAAAAAATGAAATTACAAATGCAAGCTGCAAGAAAGGCAGGAGCTTTAGGAACAAAAATTATTGGCTCAGGAGGAGGTGGGTGTATGGTAGCTATTGTATCTGAAAAATCAAAAGAAAATGTAATTAAAGCTTTTTTAAATAATGGAGCTAAAGCTGCCTATGAAATCAATTTAACAACCCCTATATGAAAAATGTAATTATTATGGCTGGTGGAGCATCCTCTAGAATGAAACGTTCTCTATCTCAAAGTCAACTATCTGAAGATGAAAAGAATTTAGCAGAAAAAGTGCACAAGAGTTTAATCCCCCTTGGCAAATCCAAGAAACCATTACTTTTTTATTTAGTATCTAATGCCGTTGCAGCAGGTATAACTAAAATTTATTTGGTTACAAGTCCAGAAAACGTGGCTTTTAAAAGATGGTTAGAAACTTGGCAAAAAAATAATTCTTTTGAAGGAACAAAAATCCAAATCGCAATACAATATCTCAAAAAAGGTTATGAAAAACCATTAGGTACAGCTGATGCGATTGAACAAACAGTAGATCAATATCCTGAGTTACTAAATACGACTTTTATTGTCTGCAATGGAGATAATTTGTATTCAAAAGAAGCCTTTCAACAGTTAATCAAACCGAGAAGTGCGCCGCATGCTTTAATTAGCTATGCTCGATCTGGATTGAAATTTGATGATGAACGTATTAAAAAATTTGCAGTGATGGATATAAATGATCTAGGATATTTGAATCGAATAATTGAAAAACCTAACTCTGAAACTGTTGAAAGATGTAGGGATGCCTCAGGAGAAATAAGAGTAAGTATGAATATGTTTAGTTTTTTTGGGCAGAAACTTTATCCATATTTGAAAAACTGCACTATTCACCCTATCCGAAAAGAAAAAGAACTTCCAGAAGCAATTAGATTAATGAATGAAGTGGATTCTAATCAAATTATTTGTTATTCTAGGAAAGAAAACATTTTGGATTTAACATCAGCTGAAGACATAGCTAGTTTTAACCTACTATAAGCATATTCAGCCAAATAACATGATAAAAGTTTTAAAATGATTTTATGATAAAAAATTTTATTATTGTTTTTTCTATTTCTTTTATAATTAGTTGTAGTACTTCTCCTACGGTTTTAGATAAAGTATTAAACAAAAATATTGATGAGTTACAAAAAGTGTTGAAAAATAAAGAAAAACACGAGCTACAAATTCTTTTAACTCACATTAAAAGAGATGATTCAGGTAAAGCTGTATTTAAAGAAAATACATTTCAACTTGATGAAGGCCGTTATTTTTATCCTGCAAGTACAGCTAAACTTCCAATAGCAATACTTTCACTTCAGAAATTAAATGAATTAAGATCAAATGGGCTTCAAATTTCTGGAGATACACCTTTTTTTATAACTGACAAAAATGGGGAAATTTTGGTTAAAACGGATTCAACTCATTTTAAAGGAATTCTAACTATAAATCATCTAATAAAAAAGATTTTTTTAGTTAGCGACGATAATGCATATAATTATCTTTTCGATTTCTTAGGCACTGACTATATCAATAAAGAATTAACTCAAAGAGGTTTAAGTAATACTAGGCTTTACCATAAATTTCTTTTTGGAGCTGATAATATTAACACTTGGGGATTTACTTTTTTGAATGAAAATAAAAAAATTATTTACCATCAGCCCTCCATAAGTGCTTTGGTTGATTTGAAAATAAATAATTTGGAGGGTAATTTGAAGGGAATTGGACATATAAAGTCCAAAAACATTGTCTTCGAACCAATGAATTTTGAAAGAAAAAATAGAATTTCGATACGTAACCTCGAGGGTATTCTTAAAAGAATAATTTTCCCTGAAGCTTTTACAGAAAAAGAACTTTTCAATTTGACTAAAGCGGATTATAAATTTTTAAGACATTGGATGAGCAGAACTACATTAGAAAGTAATTATCCTAATTATAATGATGGAAAACATTGGGATAGTTATTGTAAGTTTTTTATTTATGGAGATAAAAAAGGGGCAATGATACCCGAGATTAGAATATTTAATAAAGTTGGGCAAGCTTACGGCACTTTAACAGATGTTGCCTATATAAAAGATGAAAAAAATAAAATTGAATTCTTCCTCACGGCAACAATTTTAGTTAATGAGAATATGATTTATAACGACGATATCTATGAATATGATGAAATTGGAATCCCTTTTTTAGCTGCTTTAGGGAGGAGTGTGCATAAAGAAATAATGAAATCTAGTTTTGATTAATCCTATTTCATTTTAGTCTATATTTTATGAAATATAATCATTCTGCCACATTTTTATTTTTTAAATTTTATTATCTCCTTTGTAGTACCTCTTTAATGAAATAAAACAAATGAAAACGATTAAGGGAAATCTAATTTTAATATTGATATTTTGTTTTGTTTCATCAGTTCTTAAGGCAAAGAATATCAGAACTTGCAAACAGTACAACTTCAAGGAATTAAAAAAAACAAACAGTTCTCAACAACAGATTGGTAAATGGTTATTTACAATCATTAAGAGAGACTTAGTGTTTAATATAGATAGGCAAGAAAAAGTAGTTGTAATGGAAAAACTATTAAACTTGCCTCAATCAGCTATTAATCTTGATGAAGATATAGTCTGGTTTAGACCCCGTGATAAAGGTATTCACCTATATCACAACGATATTATTGGGGTTGGTTTGAACAAGACTGATAACGGAATAAATTTTGTCAGTCTATTTGATTTGGATAAAGGGATTGAATTACTGAATAGATCTAATACTTCAATATTCAAACTTATGATTTCCATTGGAAAAGACACAATAAGACTTGATAATGAGTCAAGTTGGAAGAAGACTGAAATTAAATGGGATAAAAATGAAAAATTATCATTACTTACTTTAAATTTTAAAGACTCAAAGGACTCTAAATTAAATGGTCTCTCTGTTGTCTGTGAGGTCGAATTCCATAATAACCTAACACATTGGGGATTGGAAACAAAACTACCTGAAAAGGGACTTTCACTTTTGGAAACTGAGTTTCCTTCAATTAAAGCAGGACCTATTGGACAAGTTCCTGAAGAGAATGTACTTCATTATCCCAAGGCTTCAGGTATTGCATATCAATCACCTTATACAAAAGATATTAATTACAGTGAGGTCTATCCAAATTGGAGAGCTACTTATCAGATGCTTGGGCTATATAATAAGCAAGGTGGACTCTATATTGCCAGTCACGATCCAACTGGAAGTGTGAAGAAAATATCCACTAGTACTGACCAGGAAAAGGTTAATTTCCAATTCAACTGGCCTGCACCGAATATGGGTATTGATGACAATGGCTATAAACTACCTGGAAATGTAGTTCTTGGTTATGTTGAGGGGACATGGTATGAAGCAGCTATGATTTACCAGGCGTGGGTAAAACGAGAGGCTCCCTGGTGGCCAAAAGCTCCATTTAAGCGTCCCTCTGGAATTCAAGATATAGCTGTCTGGGTACAACACGAATCAGGTGGTGATCTAAAAACTCTTGTAGAAGAAGTCCTAGATTTTGCCAAATTTATGAGAGTACCGATAGGTTTTCACTGGTATGTATGGCACAAAATTCCTTTTGATAATGATTATCCGCATTTTTTTCCAGCAAAAGAGGGTTTTGTAAAAGCTGTACGTGAGTTAGAAGATGCAGGTGTTCGAGTGATGCCATATATAAATGGGCGTTTGTGGGATGCTGACCTTGACGATTTTAAATCAGAAGGAATTAAAGCTGTTACTAAGAATGAAAAAGGTGAGCCTTATATCGAAGACTACGGGAATGGTGTTCGCAATGCTGTGATGAATCCTGTCACCAAAATCTGGCAGAAAAAAATTAAGGAGATTGTTTTAAGGCTGCAAAAATATTCTGGTACTTCAGGTGTTTACCTAGACCAGATTAGTGCTGCCTCACCAAAATTATGCATGGATAGATCCCATGGGCATCCATTGGGAGGTGGTTCATGGTGGCTTGACCAAGGATATTACAAATTACTCTCAGCCATACGGGAAGAAATGCCGGAAGGAGCTTTTCTTACAAGTGAAGCTATGGCCGAACCTTATAACCATTTATTGGATGGTCTTTTAAGCTGGAATTCTCAATTCCAGAATCAAAAACCGATCTATTCTGCCATATATGGAGGTCAGATATCAATCTTCGGTCGCTTCAACCCAGTTGGCCCCGACAAACATAAAGCACTAATTATGAGAGCAGGTCAGCAATTAGTTTTTGGTGAACAACTCGGTTGGATTAGTCCAACTATTCTTAAACAGAAAGTGCCTGCCATCTTTTTAAGAAAAATGGCTCAAACTCGATACAAATTGATTGATTATTTTGTTGGGGGCCAAATGTTACCTCCACCTATAGTGCATGGAGATATTCCAAATATCACTGCAGATTGGGAGTGGGGTGAAAATAATCCATCAGATATTACCATATCTGCTTTGCAACGTGCAGCTTGGATGTCAAAAGATGGTAGAATTGTAAAAATTTTTGTGAACGTATCAGATAAAACCATTGACTTTAGAATTTCAAATGAAAATGGAAAAGAAGAAGAAAAAATATTACTTGATGCTTATAGTATAAAGTTTATTAGAGTTGGTAGTGATTAATAGAATTGAATAGATTGTATTTTAATTAATTTTTAAAATATAAAAACACACTGCTGATTATAGGTTTTTTCTGTAAATTTTTATGTATTAAAGCCCTTATAACAAAAAATTAATAAACCTAGTTTTTGATTAAACCTAGTTCCTTTAATCTTTGGTCTAAAAATTCGCCTGCTAGAATGTCATCATATTTCTTTAAATTTTTCTTATTATAAGTTTGTGGTAAGCAGTTCAATGGCATTTCTGGTATTGGGTGCATAAAAAAAGGGACTGAATATCGGGAGCTACCCCAAAATTTCTTTGATGGATTTACAACTCTATGCAGAGTAGAAGGGAAAAAATTATTTGTTAATCTTGAGAGCATGTCGCCAATATTAATTATCAATTCGTCTTTTTCTGCAACAGCCTCTATCCACTGATTTTTTCGATTTAAAACTTGTAAACCTCCACCTTGAGCACCCATTAATAACGTAATCAAGTTGATATCACTGTGTGCTGCAGCCCGTTCAGCTTCTTTTGGGTTTTCTTTTATTGGAGGATAATGTATTGCCCTTAAGATAGAATTTCCACCATCAACGAATTTGTCAAAATAAAATTCGTTCAGATTCAAAAAAATAGCTAAAGCTCGAAGTACTAATTTTGCAGTTCTCTCTAATTCCAAAAAGGCTAAGTTGCCAACATGATTAAAATTTTTTAATTCTTTAACTTTTATATTTTCTGCATATTTTTTTTTGAGATATTTCTTTGTATTTAAATCCTGACCGAAATGCCAAAATTCCTTTAAATCACCCACTGACCTACCAGCTGCACTCTCTTTTCCAAATCCAGTATAACCTCTTTGACTCCCTCCGTCTTTAATTTCGTATGATGACTTGATTTCATCAGATAGATTAAAAAAATCACGAATTTCCTTATAAAGATTTTCTTGAAGTGAGCTGCTTAGAAAATGACCTCTTAAGACAAGAAATCCAATTTCTTGAAATGCTATACCAATTTTTTTGACAAATAATTTTTTCGTTTTTGAATTTTTAGAAGTGAAATCTTCTAAGTTTGCTTTAGGAATGTTGTTCATTTCAATAAAAAAAGCGGATCCATCGATCCGCTTTTGTAATAGATAAGGAAAGCTACAGCAGACCGCAATTGGGTACCTGCTGTCTCGAATTCCTTAAATGATTATAATAAGACATAGACACCTCCTTTCAAATTTGGTTAGACATCACTGTTGTCACAGCATAAACTACTCACATCAAATATAACTACCACTTTAATGGTTTTCAAATTATTTAACTATTTTTTTCAAGGTTAATCCTTGAACCAAAATTGTAAATAAAACAACTCCATAAGTAAGTATTAAAATAAGGTCTTTTCCTGCACCAATGCTATTAGGTAAGTTTAATGCCAATGCAATACTTAGTCCCCCACGGAGTCCTCCCCATGTTATGATAAGTGCAGTATTTTTTTCAAAACTTTTTTTAATAGAAAGAATTTTTATTGGAACAAATACCCCAATCCCCCTAGAAACAACAACTATCACAATCATAACAATAACAATGATTAGATAAGAGAAATCAAAATTTTGTAAAATAGGAATTACTTCCAATCCTATTAGGATGAATAATATTGCATTCAACGTTTCATCAAGAAGATGCCAAAATTTATAAACGTAGTCGCCCATAACCCTTTGTAGTCCCTCAGCCTTTTTGTCACCATCAATATTTTGATTAAGAAAAAGTCCCATAACCACAACACCTAATACAGCAGAAAAATGAAATATATGAGAAATCACAGGAACTAATAATACCATAGAAAGTGTAATCAAAACTTCCAATTCAACATGTTCATTTTCTATATATTTAACCAGTTTTAAGCCTAAAAATCCCATCACAGCACCAAGTAATACTCCTCCGATAACTTCTGTAGCAAATAATGACCCAACGCTTGCAAGGCTAATATTTTCTATACCTTCAGCCTTCATGCTTAGAAGAGTCAAAAAAACAACTACTCCGATTCCGTCATTGAAAAGTGATTCTCCGGCAATTCTAGTTTCTGTTATTGAGGAGAGATTCATTTTTTTGACCATTGCTAAAACCGCTATAGGGTCTGTGGGGGCTATTAGAGCACCAAAAAGCAAACAGTCAACATAAGTTAAACCTAGATCAGATAGCCCAAAAAGTGATTGTTGTGTTAACCAAAAAAGACCTGTTCCAACTACAAAAGTTGAGAAAACAACACCGAAGCTTGCTAACAAAAGTATGGTTAACTTATCTTTTAAAAGTTCGTGTACATTTACGCTGATAGCACCAGCAAATAATAAAAAAGGCAACATCACGTCGATTAATAAAACGCTGAAGTCAAATTCTTCAGTTAATGAGGTTGCAAATTTTAATAAGTCAGGTTCAATTAAACCTGCAAATAAGACAACAGCAGATAAAACGATAGCCAAAACCATCAGACCTATTGTCTGGGGAAGCTTTAAAAGGCGAAGATTTATAATTGAAAAAATTGAGGCAAGTAGTAATAATACAGTTGCAAGTTCTAGAAAATTCATTTGATTTAGTTTTTACTAAAGATAAAAAATTAACCTTTTAAATGGAGTTTAGCAATGTATTTTCCAATCATATCAAATTCAAGATTAACAAAACTTCCTATTTCAATTTGTTTAAAATTCGTATGCTCAAATGTGTAAGGTATTATAGCGACTGAAAATTGATTTTCTTCAGAGTTTACAACTGTAAGACTTACTCCATTAACTGTTATCGATCCTTTTTCAATAGTTATATTACCTGACTTCTTATTGTATTCAAATGTAAAAAACCAACTTCCGTCCAACGTCTCAGAGGAAACACATTTTGCGATTTGATCTACATGTCCCTGGACAATATGTCCATCTAATCTATCACCAATTTTCAGAGAACGTTCAATGTTAACATAATCTCCAATTTGCAAAAGGCCTAGGTTAGTTTTATCTAAGGTTTCTTTGATAGCAGTAACAGAATAGTACTTCCCCTCACATTTTTCTACAGTAAGGCAGACACCGTTATGTGATACACTCTGATCAATTTTTAATTCTTCTGCCAGGTTACATTCAAATTTTATTTGAAGATTTTCACCTACCTTATTGAGTGTTTTAACTTTCGCGAATGCTTCAATAATTCCTGTAAACATTGATATTTAATTACATTTGCATCAAAATTAAAATAAAAAACTAGCACACTTGTCTGAATCGTCAAAAATTAAAGTCGGAATTTCTGTAGGTGATCCTAATGGAATTGGATTTGAAATAATTTTAAAAACTTTTCAAGAAAAAAATCTTTTCAAAAAATTTATTCCTATTGCTTTTGCACACCCTCAAAATTTTTTTGAGGAAAGTGAGAAGTACAAATTAGATACAAATATTATAGAAGTAAAAAATATTGGGGATATACAAGAAAATTTCCTTAATGTTATTGATATTTGGGATAAACCTTTTCCAATTAATTATGGTAAAGATGAATTAATTGCAGGCAATTTTGCTTTTAGTTCTTTAGAAGCTGCTACTACAGGCTTAATAAAAAACAAAATAGATGTTTTAGTTACAGCACCAATCAACAAAAAAAATATTCAATCGAAGCAGTTTCAATTTAAAGGTCACACTGATTATTTGGATAAAGAAATTAATGGTGAGAGTTTGATGTTTATGATATCCGATCAAATAAAGCTTGCACTTGTAACTGATCACATCCCTTTAGCCAAAGTAAATGAATTTGCAACAAAAAATACAATCGTAAAAAAAATTAAAATTCTAGAACATAGCTTAAAAAGTGATTTTAATATTTCTGAACCAAAAATTGCCATTTTAGGTATTAATCCACATGCAGGTGATTATGGAGTTATTGGAGAAGAAGAGGAGACTTTTTTAAGACCATTGGTAAAAGCCCAATTTGATAAAGGTATTAGAATCTATGGACCTTTTTCAGCGGATGGATTCTTTGGAAGTCAGTCACACCAAAAATTTGATGCTGTACTTGCTATTTATCATGATCAAGGGCTGATTCCGTTTAAAACATTATCATTTGGTGAAGGTGTAAATTTTACTGCAGGACTCGATAGAGTTAGAACATCTCCTGATCACGGTACTGCATATGATATTGCTGGCCAGGGAGAGGCGAATCATAATTCTTTTAAAAAAGCACTTCATACAGCAAGAGAAATTTTCTTGAATCGTAAAAAATTTAATGACGCTGTCAATCAAAACTAACTAATTAGAAATATTTAGTAGTAATTAATTTTTATTTTTAAATATACTCACAAAAAAACTTCCTAAAAGAGAGTGAACAAGACTGGATAATGCAGCTGGTATAGCTACCAAAGGGCTAGTAAAGTTTTCACGAGCAAGAACAACTCCTAGTCCTGAGTTTTGCATTCCTACTTCTATAGAGATCGTTTTTGCAACTTTTAAGTTTTTAAATGCAATCAAACTTATTGAAAAACCAATAATGAAGCCTGAAAGGTGGAGTAAAATCAATGAAACTAAAAGTTTGAATCCTGATTCCAAAATAACATCTTTTCCCTGCCCTACAATACTGCCTACAATAAGACATATTAATAACACAGCTAAAGGTGGAGCATAATGTAAAACTTTTGAAACATACTTTGATAAGTACTTATTTAAAATTATACCAATTGAAATAGGAATTAAAACAACCTTAAGAGTACTATAAAATAGTCCCATTGCAGATATATCAAGATAACTTCCAGAAAGTTTGAGAGTTAAAAAGGGAGTCATAAAAATTGCAATCATCGTTGAGCAGGCAGTCATACACACTGAAAGAGCAACTTCAGCTTTAGACAAATATGAAATTACATTAGAAGCTGTTCCGCCTGGACAGCATGAAACTAAAATCATACCTACGGCAAAAAGAGGAGGCAAATCAAAAATCTTAGCAATTCCCCATCCTAAAAAAGGCATAATAAGAAACTGAAGTATTAACCCTGTAATTACCCAATTAGGACTTTTTAGTACTTCAATAAAATCAGAACTTTTTAATGTAAGCCCCATCCCAAGCATTATTCCTGCCAAACCAAGTGTTATTAATGACCCACTAAACCATGTTGTCAATGGAGGATGTAATAAACCCAAAAAAGCGAAAATTGAAACAATCCATGGGAATGCATTAGTAAATCGAGTCATAACCATTCAATTAAAAATAATAAATGTAGTACTTTAACAGGATTTAATTATTCGTAAAAAAGGCAATAAATTTTACAATAAAAAGATTCTTTTTTATTTTTGCTCCTCGTTAATAACCATACCTGTTTATATAGTTAAAATGTTTGAAATAAAATTAATATGAAAAGCTCCACTTTATTTTCAAATTTAAAAAGCGACATACCAGCAAGTATAGTAGTATTTTTTGTCGCGCTGCCACTTTGTTTAGGGATTGCTTTAGCAAGTGGTGCCCCACTATTTTCTGGTCTAATTGCTGGAATAATAGGCGGAATAATTGTGGGTATTATCAGTGGTTCTCAAATAGGAGTAAGTGGCCCTGCTGCGGGACTTGCGGCTATCGTTTTTACTGCGATTGGAGATCTAGGTGGCTTTCAAAACTTTCTTCTAGCTGTAGTATTAGGTGGACTTATTCAATTTGTCTTCGGTATACTTAGAGCAGGAGTTATAGGTTATTATTTCCCTTCATCTGTTATAAGGGGAATGTTAACAGGTATAGGTATAATAATCATTATTAAACAAGTAAGACATTTTTTTGGTTATCAAAGTCCCGGAGAAGAATTTCCTGGAATTTTAGAGGCTTTAAATTATATAAATCCTGGAGCAACATTAATTGCTATTGTAAGTATGGGAATATTATTGCTTTGGTCAAATATTTTGAGTAAAAAAGGGAAGATTTTTCAATTAATCCAAGGACCACTAGTTGCCGTTATAATTGGGATTATTTATGTTGTTTTCACAAAAGGGAGTAATTATTGGGCGATTCAGTCAGAACTTTTGGTATCAGTTCCGGTTCCTGAGGATATGAATTCGTTTTTTGGTCAATTTAGTTTTCCAAACTTTCAAGGCATCACAAGAGTTGAAATTTGGATAACAGCATTTACAATAGCACTTGTTGCAAGTCTAGAGACACTTTTATGTGTCGAGGCAACGGACAAATTAGATCCAGATAAACGAATAACACCTACAAACAGAGAACTCATTGCTCAAGGGACGGGGAATTTTATTTCTGGTTTAATAGGGGGTTTACCGGTAACTCAAGTTATTGTGAGAAGTTCCGCAAATATTCAATCTGGAGGTAAAACAAAAATGTCTGCTATCATTCATGGATTCTTTTTGTTAATATCCATTCTTCTCATTCCTGCATTACTTAATCAAATTCCATTATCTGTACTAGCAGCTATACTTTTTATAGTGGGATATAAACTTGCAAAACCAAGCTTATTTGTTACAATGTATAAATTAGGCTGGAAACAACTACTTCCATTTTTGATTACTATTATCGGGATCGTTTTCACGGATCTTTTGATAGGTATTGGTTTAGGATTAATTTTAGGAATAGTAATCATATTAATTAATAGTTTTCAAAATTCACATTCAATTTCAACAGAGGGAAAAAATAAAACTAGAATCATATTAGCAGAAGAGGTTACTTTTTTTAATAAGGCATCAATACTTAAGGAATTAAATAAATTACCAGAAGCGACATCCCTTGAAATAGACTTAAGAGGAGCAAAATTTATAGATAATGATATAATTGAAATTTTTGAAGATTTTTTAGCAAAACAAAAAAATAAGAACTTTGAATTTAAAATTATATCGGAAAAAGGGGAATACAAAAATCCAGAAAATCTTGCCGAATTATTTTAGTTTAAAAAAAAAATGAAATTATATTTAACTATTAACTACGCAATGAAAAGAACTATTAACATAAATTATATAAAATGATTACTAGAGAACAGGTATTAGAAGCTCAAAAATTATGGGGCGACGGTGTTGTAAAAATTGGATCCTTAAAACAAAGTAGAACTGAGTGTGAAGAATATGCTAGCAATTTTCTTGATAATCGTTATGCTTTTGAACAAGGCGATGTTTTATTCAAGCCTACGAAATGTGAGTTAGAACAATTTAGACCAACTAAATCAGAAGCATTGTCATATTTTATTGCTGGTGATGATAGAGCATGCCAGGAAGATAAAGGATTTGCAATAAATCCTTGGACAAATGTGAGATTTGAGAACACTGGCTTTATTTTAGAAGAAAACAGAGCTATCGCGATGGGGAATTATTTTTTCACAGATTTACAAGGTGTTGAAGCTAAAGTAGAGTACACATTTGGTTATAAATTGTCAAATGGGGAGCTAAAAATTGATTTACATCATTCTTCATTTCCATTTACAAATTAATAAGACTTTTAAAATTAAATTTAACTTATCCCTTATTCATATTAAATTTGTGAATAAGGGATTTTGTTATTGAAACAAAGTTTAATAATTATGAGAATATACATCTATTTTATTTTTGTGAGTTTACTTTTCCTTTCATGTAATGAAAGCCATAAAAAAAATAGTTATCCAGAAACAAAAAAAATTCCAGTAACCGATATTTATTTTGATAAATCAGTAACTGACTATTATCGTTGGCTTGAAGATGATAACTCTGATGACACCAAAAAGTGGGTAATTAAGCAGAATAATACAACTTTCAAATATTTAGATGAAATTCCTTACAGAAATGATATTAAAGATAGATTAGAACAACTTTGGGACTATGAAAAAATCTCAGCACCATTTAAAGAAGGAAAATACACGTATTTCTACAAAAACGATGGTCTCCAAAATCAATCTATTCTTTACCGAGAAAACAATAAAAATAAAGCTGAGGTCTTTTTAGATCCAAATAGTTTTTCTAAAGATGGCACCACTTCTCTATCTACCTTAAGCTTTTCTAAAACAGGAGATTTAGTTGCATATTCTATAAGCGAAGGGGGAAGTGATTGGAGAAAAATTATAGTTATGAATGCCACTAATAAAAAAATTATTGGGGATACTTTAGTAGATGTTAAATTCAGTGGAATACAATGGAAACTTGATGAAGGTTTTTTCTATTCTAGTTATGATAAACCGAAAGGAAGTGAGCTTAGTGACATGACCGATCAGCACAAATTATATTATCATAAGTTAGGAACTAAACAATCTGAAGACATATTAGTGTATGGTGGAGAAAAGGATCAAAAACACAGATATGTTGGGGCAAAAGTTTCTGATAATGGGAAGTACCTTTTTATTTCAGCATCTAAAACAACTTCTGGCAATATTAGTTTTTTAAAGGACTTAAATTTGAATTTGAAAACTAGTCCCTTAATCAGAGTAGATGAAAACTATCAAACAGATAGTTATTTATTACACTCAGATGGGGAAAGGCTATACATAGTGACTAACAGCAAGGCACCAAATCAAAAGCTTATAGTGGTTAATGCCAGAAAACCACAAGAAAAATACTGGAAGGATTTTATACCTGAAGGAAAGTATGTTCTTTCACCAACTGCTGGAGGGGGATATTTTTTTGCTCGCTATATCGCTGATGTGATAACGAAAGTAATTCAATATGATATGGATGGAGTAAATATGGGAGAAATAAAATTACCAGGATTAGGAACAGCTTCTGGATGGAGTGGAAAAAAAGATCAAGAAGTTTTATATTTCAGTTTCACAAACTACCATTCCCCTAGCCAAATATATTCTTATAATCCAAAAACAAAAACATCAATAAAATACTGGGAGCCCCGAATTGATTTTGATTCAAATGATTATAAGTCAGAACAAATTTTTTATAAATCAGAAGATGGAACTAAAATTCCGATGATTATTACATATAAAAAGGGGATCAAATTTAATGGACAAAACCCTACAATATTATATGGCTATGGAGGCTTCAATATAAGTATCCGACCATCTTTTAGTATAGCTAATGCCGTTTGGTTAGAACAGGGTGGCATCTATGCTGTTCCAAACCTCAGGGGTGGTGGAGAATATGGAAAAGAATGGCATAAAGCAGGAACACAACAAAAAAAACAAAATGTGTTTAATGACTTCATTGCAGCAGCAGAATTTCTAATAAAAAATAAATTTACCAATCCAGAGTTTCTTGCTATTAGGGGAGGTTCAAATGGTGGCTTACTAGTTGGAGCCACAATGACTCAAAGGCCTGAACTAATGAAGGTCGCATTACCTGCAGTAGGAGTTTTAGATATGTTACGTTATCACAAGTTTACTGCAGGTGCAGGCTGGGCATACGATTACGGGACTTCTGAAGATTCTAAGGAGATGTTTAATTATTTAATAAGTTATTCTCCAGTTCATAATGTAAAAGAGGATACAAATTACCCTGCGACTTTAATTACAACTGGGGATCATGATGACCGTGTGGTTCCTGCACACTCTTTTAAATTTGCAGCCCAGCTACAGAACAAACAAAATGGAGAAAATCCAGTTTTAATTCGGATAGAGACCAACGCTGGACATGGAGCTGGAACTCCTGTATCAAAAAGAATTGAGCAATATGCCGATATCTTTGGATTTACTCTATTCAATATGGGATTTAAAGTATTACCTCAAAAGGTTAAAAATAAAGTAAAAGGGTAAAATTTAATTCACTATGATACGTGAGGCAAAGTCTAAAGATGCAAAAGCTATTGCTTCAATTTATAATCACTATATTTTAAATTCTGCTATAAGTTTTGAAGAAAAACCTATAAATGAAAATATTATAATTGAGAGAATAAATTCTAATGAAAAGAATAAATGGTGGATTTATGAATCTGCAGATGAGTTATTAGGTTATGCATATTCTACTAAATGGAAATCTAGATCAGCATACCGCTATACGGTCGAAAGTAGTATTTATTTAAAGCCAAATAATTTTCGAAATGGAATAGGAACAGCGCTTTACACAAAACTTTTAGAGTCATTAAAAAAAGAGGGATTTAGAAGGGTTCTAGCTGGAATCTCTTTGCCTAATGACTCGAGTGTTCTATTTCATGAGAATTTTGGATTTAAAAAAGTAGGACAACTTGAGTCTGTGGGATATAAGTTTAAAAAATGGATAGATATTGGGTATTGGGAGCTTAAAATTTAGAAATACTAATTCTCCATTTTAAAATCCTCCATAAATTTTGTCGTATACTTTCCACTCAAATAAGATGGATCGCTCATTAATTTTAAATGAAATGGTATAGTTGTTTTTACTCCTTCTATAATAAATTCCTCTAGAGCACGCTTCATTTTATGTATCGCACCCTCTCTTGTTTGAGCTGTGGTGATTAGTTTAGCAATCATCGAGTCATAGTTAGGAGGAATCACATAACCACTATAAACATGAGTATCTAGTCTTACCCCGTGGCCTCCTGGGAAATGCATTGTACTTATCATTCCAGGACTAGGTCTAAAATCATTAAATGGATCCTCAGCATTGATTCTACATTCTATAGAATGAAGTTTAGGGAAGTAATTTTTACCTGAAATTTTTTCACCAGCTGCTACCTTAATTTGTTCACAAATAAGATCAAAATCTATTACTTGCTCAGTTATAGGATGTTCTACTTGAATCCTAGTATTCATTTCCATGAAGTAGAAGTTTTTATTTTTATCTACTAGAAATTCAATTGTACCTGCTCCTTCATATTTAATAAATTCAGTTGCTTTTACTGCTGCCTCTCCCATTTTATTTCTAAGTGTTGATGTCATAAATGGCGAAGGAGTTTCTTCAGTTAATTTTTGATGGCGCCGCTGTATTGAACAATCCCTTTCAGAAAGATGACAAGCTTTTCCACTTGAATCACCAACTACTTGAATTTCTATATGTCGAGGTTCTTCGATGAGTTTTTCCATGTACATTCCATCATTTCCAAAAGAAGCAGCAGCCTCTTGTCTTGAGCTATTCCAAGCTTTTTCAAGTTCGTTTGGCTTCCATACAGCGCGCATTCCTTTTCCACCACCTCCGGCTGTCGCTTTTAACATTACTGGATAGCCAATCTCAGATGCTATTTTTTCAGCTTCTTTAAAACTTCCTATTATCCCTTTTGAACCTGGTATAGTTGGGACACCTGCCTCTTGCATAGTTTTTTTTGCTGAAGCTTTATCTCCCATTTTACTTATCATAGACGGAGAGGCACCAATAAATTTAATTTTATGCTCCTCACATATTTCGGAAAATTTTGCATTTTCAGATAAAAAACCATAACCAGGATGTATAGCATCTGCATTTGTAATTTCGGCTGCAGCAATAATATTTGACATTTTCAAGTAAGATTCGTTACTAGCAGCAGGACCAATGCAAACGGCTTCATCTGCAAATCTAACATGAAGGCTATCAGTATCTGCTTTTGAATAAACAGCAACTGTTTTTACACCCATTTCTTTGCAAGTACGGATAATTCTCATGGCTATTTCACCCCTATTTGCAATTAGAATTTTATTGAACATTTTTAAGACTTAATGGGGTTTGATTAGAAATAAAGGTTGATCAAATTCTACTGGAGAAGCGTCATCCACAAGGATTTTGACAATTGTACCAGCTAATTCAGATTCAATTTCATTAAAAAGTTTCATGGCTTCAATAACACAAAGAACGTCGCCTTCCTTAATAGTGTCTCCAACTTCAACAAATGGGGGTTTATCAGGGGCAGATTTCCTGTAAAAAGTACCAATTATCGGAGATTTTATGGTAATTAATCCGTCATCTTCAGATGAGGAATCATCTCTTTTATGATCAGCACCTTTAGGCTCACTCAAAGGGACTTCTGAAGATTGAGGGGTAACAGCTGATATTGACAATGGATTTACATTTTGCAAAATTCCATTAGGTTCTATATTATTTGATTTTCCTCCAGTTTTGATAGTTATTTTAATATCCTCCATCTCAAGCTTTACCTCTTGTGCTCCAGATTTGGCTACAAATTTTATTAGGTTTTGAATGTCTTTTATATCCATTTTTATTTTTATTTTAATTTAATATGCCCACGTAAGGTAAGCTGCACCCCATGTGAAGCCACCACCAAAGGCAGCAAAAACAAGCTTATCTCCTATATTTAATTTATTTTCATAATCATTTAACAATAGCGGTAGGGTTGCCGCAGTAGTATTCCCAAAATACTCAATGTTCATCATTACTTTATTTGGGTTTAAATCCAGACGCTGAGTCGTTGCATCAATAATTCTTTTATTTGCTTGATGAGGAACAAGATAGTCAATACTCTCTTTATCAAGTTGGTTTCTTTTCATAATTTCTTTTGTGACTGTGGACATTTCTGAGACTGCATACTTAAATACAGTTTTGCCATCTTGATGAATATTGTGCCACCCTTTTTCTAATGTGTCTTTCGAAGTAGGATGAAGTGAGCCGCCTGCTTTGATTCTTAATGACATTCTATCGGAACCATCACTTCTAAAGTATTCGTCTTCCCAACCATTTTCATTTAAACTGGGTTCAAATAAAACAGCCCCCCCTCCATCACCAAAAATTATACAAGTTGTACGATCTGTGTAATCAACGATTGAGGACATTTTATCAGCACCAATCAGTAATACTTTTTTATATTGACCAGAATTTACATATGCAGCTGCAACACTCATACCATAAAGAAAACCAGAACAAGCAGCATTTAAATCAAATGCAAAAGCATTCTTTGCTCCTATTGATGAGGCAACATAAGCTGCTGTTGCTGCTACATGTAAATCTGGTGTAACTGTCGCAACAATCACAAGATCAATAGTATTTACGTTTGTATTTTTTTTACTTAAAAGATCTTTAGCTGCTTTTATTGCCAAATAGGACGTAGCTTTATTTTCGTCCAATAGGATTCTACGCTCTTTTATGCCAGTTCTACTTCGAATCCATTCGTCGCTGGTATCAACCATAGTTTCCAACTTTTCATTAGAAAGGATTGTTTTAGGTGTGTATCCTCCAACAGCTGTTATTGCTGCTTTGAGGATTTTTTTCCCCTTTAGGTGCATTTAGTCGTCTGCTTTTATAGCGAAATTAAGGTGATGAAAATAGTTTTTTAATGCAATCAAAATAAAATAACAAAAAAAGGTTTTTATGAATCAAGCCTTATAATTTGGATCAATTAATGATTATGCAGTCTCAGTTTCAGTAGCATCAATAAGTACTTTACCTCTGTAATAAAGTTTACCTTCATGCCAATGAGCTCTATGATAAAGATGCGTTTCGCCAGTTTTCGAACATGTCGAAATCTGTTGGTCAGCAGCTTTATAATGAGTTCTTCTTTTATCTCTTCTTGTCTTGGAAATTTTTCTTTTTGGATGTGCCATGGTTTTAATTTTTATAATAAACTTTCTAACTTCTCCCAGCGTGGGTCTTTACTAATAGCAGGTTTTTTATTTTGTGGGTCTAACTGTTCTAATTTGCTTAAAATTTCATTTTTTAATGTACCATTTTTAATACCTGGATGTACTCTTTTTAAAGGGATAGATAAAACAACCATTTCATAAAAATATTGCGCAACATTAATTTGATAACTCCCTTCGGGAATAATTAAAATTTCATCTGGATCAGTTTCTCTAGTTGCACCGAATTTAACAATCATATCATAGTTGGATTTTACAGTGTGGCTAAATAACTCGGTTGAAACGTCACATGATAAAATTACCTCGCCTTTGACATCAAAGTGTAACTCTAAGAATGAAGGTTTTTTGTCCAAAACTAATTTACCTTCAAGTTTTGTTTTGTGAAAATCATTAAACCCAAAATGTTCAAAGATCTTATTGTCTATTGCAAATGAAAAGTTGTGTTTGCCTTGTTTTAATCCTACAAAAGGTAATGTGAATTCCTTTAATTCCATTTGCACTATTTAGCTGACAAATTTATTAATTTTTTTAACTAATCGCATTAAAATTTCTTTGTGTAATACAATAGTGAACTTACACTATGTTGTTATGAATTAAATATTCAGCTATTTGAATTGTATTGGTTGCAGCTCCCTTTCTTAAATTATCTGAAACAATCCAGAGATTTAAACCATTTTCTATGGATTCATCTCTTCTTATACGACCAATAAAAACTTCATCTTTTCCTTTTGCATTAATTGGCATAGGATACAAATTTTTCTTTGGATCATCAATTACCTCCACTCCAATCATTTCATTTAAAATTGTTCTTACTTTTTTTATATCATATTTTAATTCAAATTCAATATTTACTGACTCACTATGACCTCCTACTACTGGAATTCTTATTGCTGTTGCTGTAATTCCTATTGAAGAGTCTTCTAAAATTTTATGAGTTTCTTGAACCAATTTCATTTCTTCTTTAGTATAGTCATTTTTAAGAAAAACATCACACTGTGGAAGTGCATTTTTGTGGATTTGATAAGGGTAGGCCTTCTCTCCTATCTTATCATACATTTCATTATCAAGTTGCTCAACCGCTTTTACTCCTGTACCTGTAATTGACTGATAAGTAGAAATAACTAAACGTTTGATTTTAAAAGCTTTGTGTAAAGGGGCTATTGCCATAACCATTTGAATAGTTGAACAGTTTGGATTAGCGATTATTTTATCAGTTGAAGTCAATTTGGATGCATTAATTTCTGGAATAACAAGTTTTATATCTTTTTTCATTCTCCAAGCTGACGAATTATCAATCACAGTTGTTCCATTTTCTGCAAATTTTGGAGCCCATTCCAAAGAAGTATCTCCACCAGCAGAAAACAAAGCTATATCTGGCTGAGAATTTAGTGCTTCAGCTAATCCGATAACCTCCAAATTTTCCCCTTTAAATAAAATAGTTTTTCCTATTGATTTTTCAGATGCAACTGGTATTAATTCACTGATTGGAATATTGCGTTCTGTTAAAACGTCTAACATAACTTTTCCTACCATACCTGTTACCCCTACAACAGCTATTCTCATTTATTAAATTTTGTTAAAATTACTACTTAATGCGTTTTAGACAACATCTGTGCACATTTATAACAAATATTATTGTTTTGTTATTTGATGAATATTTTTCTAATCATAAATTACTCTTTTTACTCTTGGACCTATAGCAGTTAGTAGTTCATAACTTATTGTATTAGCACTTTGCGCTAGATCTGAAACAGAGTTTTGATTTCCAAACACATAAACTTTGTCTCCTTCACTACATGAAATTTTGGTTACGTCAATCATGAACATGTCCATACAAATGTTTCCGACAATAGGAGCAATTTTTCCATTAATTAGAACTTTCCCCTTATGATTTCCAAGTTGTCTATTTATTCCATCCGCATGACCTAGTGGAATTGTTGCAATCTTTTTTTCTTCATTGACTTTATATCCAAAGTCATAACCGACATATTCCCCTTTTTTGACAAAGTGAATTTGACTTATTGACGATATTAATTCAGCTACAGGCTTAAGTTGTTCGTCCCATTCTGAACGGTTTGCGAATCCATGAAGTGCTATACCACATCTTACAGCATCAAATTGAAACTCAGGAAAGTTAAATAATCCTGAGCTATTTAAAAGATGAAATTTTGGATTTAGTTCAGAAATCGCAATGTGTCTATTTCTAAGTTTTAAGAATGATTCAATTTGTTTTTTATTTAATTCTTTTTCTTTTTTAGCCTGAGACACCGCTAGATGGGAATATATACTTTTAAGTGTAAAAGTATCATCTTTAAGTTGTTTTACAATCCAGTCAAAATAACTTGGCTTAAAACCTAACCTATTAAGGCCGGTGTTATATTTAATATGGACAGGGAAATTTCTTAATTTCTTAAGGATCAATTTTTCATGAAATTTTTTTAATATGTTGACACTATACAAGCAGGCTTCTAATTTATTGTCAATAATGTCATCAAGTCCAGAGGGTTGGGGATAAAAGACCATAATTCGGGACTTGATTCCATTTTTTCTCAAAATTTTTCCTTCATTTGAATAAGCTACTGCAAAGGTATTAACCCCTAATTTTTCCAGCCGTTTTGTAATTACTGGTAATGCGCTTCCATAAGCTGAAGCTTTTACAACAGCTATAAGGTTAGTTCTAGAATTCAAATTTCCTTTAAGAAATTTATAGTTGTGCTCCAAATTTGATAAATAAATATTAAGCTGATTCAAGTCTTTTCTTTTGTGTGTTTATTTTTCTGAATCAATTTTTGAAATTCTACTCTTGAAAGAGGTATATAACTTTCTTTTTGTCCTAGATGAACCAATGATTTATCATTAGAAATTCTATAACTATGATTTGCTAAATTTCCACTTTTCGCACATATGGCATGAAGTTTAGTTACATATTCTGCAATTGCCATAAGATTAGGCATAGGGCCAAAGGGATTACCCTTGTAGTCCATATCTAAGCCCGCCACAATAACCCGAATACCCTCATTAGCTAAATCATTACATATTTTAACTATTCCGTTATCAAAAAACTGAGCCTCATCAATCCCAATAACATCGTAACCTTTTGCTTTGATTTTTATATCAGAGGATTTTGATACAGATTTTGATTCAATTTGATTTTTATCGTGAGAAAAAACAAAATCCTTTTTAAAACGAGAATCAATAATTGGTTTAAAAACTTTAATTTTTTGTTTTGCGTATTTTGCACGATTTAATCTACGAATTAGCTCCTCTGTTTTACCAGAAAACATTGAGCCACAGATTATTTCAATCCAGCCAAATTGTTCATTAGTCATTAAGGTGTTTTCTAAAAACATTTTGTAATTTTCAAAATTAATCTAAGGTTTGTTATGAATCAATTATCCAAAGGTATTAATAAAGATGGCTTTAAACTATATATCAGATGACTGAAAAAATTAAAACTGCATTGGTTCAGTGGGCAACAAATATTATTAAAGATCAATCCAATTGGGATGATGAGAAAACACATGATGCCATTCAAAAAATTTATGAGCTTTCTATTTTTCAAAAAATGCTAATTGATCAGGAAGAAATTGATCAAAGCCTTTGGGAAAGGCATCAAAAAAAGCTTGATGAGGTAATAAATTCTCTCACAGAAGATACGAATAAAGAAAAGACAAAAGATGAAGATATGGAGGTAGCGCCAATGATGGAGACAATAAAAAATATGGTTACTGAAATGCCAGAACCCGAAACATATGAAAAGCTTTTTGAATCTGTCGGAACTCCACCAACTTTCATGTCAAAAAAGAATGAAAGTGTTAAAAACAAATTAGATACTGAAAAAGACATTTCAAATGACAAAAAAAATATTAATGACCAATTCTCAAAAAAACTAAGCGTTGATAATAATGAACGATTAGCCTTTATTAAGCATCTTTTTGATGGAGATAGAAATAATTACGAGCGTGTTCTTAATCAAACATTAACTTTAGGTTCTTGGTCAGAGGTATCTGATTTAATTAGCTCCAAAGTAAAAATTGAATATAATAATTGGAAAGGAAAAGAAGATATTGCAGATCGTTTTTTAACTGTTCTACAGAAAAGTTTTAAATCATGAGATATCCTAAATTGAAATTATAATAATACTAGCTTGCTTTATTTAATACCAACTCCTATTGGTAATTTAGAGGATATCACGTTAAGAGCTTTACGTTTGTTAAAGGAGGCAGACCTTATTTTAGCTGAAGACACTAGGGTCAGTTCGATACTTTTAAATCATTATGATATATCCAAACGTGTTGAAAGTTATCATCTCAAAAACGAGCATTATAAAACTTCAATAATTATAGATAAACTCAAAAAAGGAATAACGATTGCAATTATTTCTGATGCTGGCACACCAGCTATTTCAGACCCTGGATATTTGTTAGTTCGCCATGCTTTAGAAGAAGGGATAAAAGTAAAATGCTTACCTGGTCCAACCGCGTTAATACCGGCAATAGTTCAAAGTGGAATCCCATGTGATCGTTTTATTTTTGAAGGATTCCTACCTCATAAAAAAGGACGAATTAATAGATTAAAAAATATGGCAAAAGAATCAAGAACACTTGTTCTTTACGAATCCCCACATAAACTCTTAAAGCTATTTGAACAGATGATTCCCTTTTTTGGGAGTGAACGTAGATTAGCAGTAATAAAAGAAATTTCAAAAATATACGAAGAGACTTATAGTGGTACTTTAGAAGAAGTAAAGTCATTTTTTGAAACGAATCATCCTAAAGGTGAATTTGTAATCGTTGTTGAAGGAATAAAAAAATAGATTTATGAAATGGGGAAAAATTCCTGAACCACAAATTGAAAATGTTAAAAAACTTTCTAATGTTCTAGGAGTTAGCGATATCGTTTCAAAACTTTTGATTCAAAGAGGTATTAATAATTTTGACAGCGCAAAGGACTATTTTCGTCCTGAGTGGAACCACCTCTATAATCCTTTTCTAATGAAAGACATGCAAATCGCTGTTGACCGAATAAAACAAGCTATCGATAAAAATGAAAAAGTAATGATCTTGGGCGATTATGATGTAGACGGAACAACTTCTGTATCACTAATTATTTCATATTTAAATGATAAGATCACTGATTTAAAGCCATATATTCCGGATAGATATTCTGAAGGTTATGGAATTTCAGATAGGGCTATTGACTATGCTAATTCTGAAGGTGTCAACTTAATTATAGCTCTTGATTGTGGAATAAAAGCTGTTGAAAAAGTAAAATATGCAAGTTCATTAGGGATTGATTTTATAATATGTGATCATCATATGCCTGAAGAAATATTACCTAATGCAGTAGCAGTTTTAGATCCCAAAAGAACAGATTGTAATTATCCATTCAAGGATCTTTGTGGATGTGGAATCGGTTTTAAATTAGTACAGGCAATTAATAATCACCTTGGACTTTCTGATAGTGAGTTAATTATTTATCTTGATCTAGTAGCAACTGCTATTGCAGCAGACGTGGTACCCCTAGTTGGTGAAAATAGAACATTGATGTTTTTGGGGTTGAAACAATTAAGAGAGAATCCTCGTCTTGGGTTTAAAATTTTTATTAAAGACTTAACAAGACCAATAAATGTGTCTGATCTAGCTTTTATTGTCGCACCAAGAATTAATGCTGCTGGCAGAATGGATCACGGTATTAACGCTGTAAAATTGATGACCAGTAAAGATCAAAAAGCAGTTCTTTCCATAGCTAGGACTATAGAGTTTTTTAATACAGAACGTAAAAGCACTGAAGAAAGAATAACAAATGAAGCTTTACAACAAATAAAGTTAGAAGATATTACAAAAAATTATTCTACAGTTGTTTACCACTCTTCTTGGCATAAGGGTGTTATTGGGATTGTTGCATCAAGATTAATTGAACATTATTACCGCCCTACTGTAGTTTTAACTAAGTCAGAAGATTTAATGGTAGGTTCAGTAAGATCTGTTCATGGATTTGATGTTTATGAAGCACTTGAAGCATGTAAACAGCATATTTTTCAATTTGGAGGGCACAAATATGCAGCGGGATTAACATTAAATACTGAACAACTTAATCCATTTAAAGAGGCTTTTGAAACTTATGTTAGTAAAAATTTGTCACCTGAATTAAAAGAGCCAGAGATTAAATATGATTTAGAAGTTGAGTTCAGTGATCTAAATTCAAAATTATTACGAATTATAAATCAGATGAGACCATTTGGCCCCAAAAATACGAATCCTGTCTTTGCAACTCATAATTGCAGAGATAGTGGTTCAAGTCGTTTAGTGGGAAGTGATAAAACACATTTACGATTAGATGTTTTAGACTCTAATCAAACACATTTCCAAGGGATTGGATTCGGTTTGGGACATATGCTTAAAAAAGTAAAAGAGACAGATACATTTTCAATACTTTATACACTTGATGAAAATCACTACAATGGTACGGTGAATCTCCAGTTTAAACTTAGAGACATAAATTTTAATTAACGGGCCCTTTTTTTATTATTTCAATAAGTTTATTTGTTGAAGGGTCATGAGAATTTTTACTTTTACCTTCGATATCGTCGAGTACTTTGTTTGCTAATTGTTTTCCTAATTCAACCCCCCATTGATCATAACTATAAATATTCCAGATCACACCTTGAACATAAATTTTGTGCTCATACATTGCTATTAGCGAACCAAGAGATGCTGGAGTTAATTTGTCAATTAAAATTGTATTTGTGGGCTTGTTTCCCTCAAATATTTTGAATGGAGCTATTTTTTTTTGTTCTAAGGGATCCATATCCAAACGATTAAGTTCTTCTAGAACTTTAGTTTCGTTTTTTCCATTCATAAGCGCTTCTGTTTGGGCAATAAAATTTGATAGTAATTTGTTTTGGTGGTCTTCATTACCATTAATCGATTTTCTAAAACATATAAAGTCAGTTGGTATAAGCTTAGTTCCCTGATGAATTAGTTGAAAAAAAGCATGTTGAGCATTTGTTCCCGAAGCACCCCAAATGATAGATCCAGTTTGATAATTTACTAAATTTCCATCACGGCCTACTATTTTACCATTACTCTCCATAAAGGCCTGTTGAAGGTATGCGGGCAAATTTCTGAGATATTGAGTATATGGAATGATAGCTTGACTTTCTGAACCCCAAAAATTATTATACCATATACTAATTAAACCAAGAATTACCGGTATATTTTTTTCAAAGGGACTATTTCTAAAATGATAATCCATTTTACCAGCACCTTCAAGAAGTTCCCTGAATTGATTGGGACCAATAGCCAAACAAATAATTAAACCAACTGAACTCCATAAAGAAAATCGACCACCAACCCAATCTTTCATTGGGAAAACATTGTCAGAAGAAATTCCAAAAGAAACTGTTTTTTCAACATTACTTGATACTGCAACAAAGTTTTTTTCAATTGCGCTTTGAGGAGCTTTTTTTAAAAACCAATTACGAATACTATTAGCATTAGTTATTGTTTCTTGTGTGCTGAAACTTTTAGAAACTATTACAAAAAGGGTTGTCTCTGGATTTATTCCTTTCAATATCTCTTTGTGATGATCTCCTTCAATATTCGAAATAAAACGAATATCAAGATGATTTTTGTAATTAGCTAAAGCCTCCACTACCATTTTAGGACCAAGATCAGATCCCCCAATACCAATATTAATAACATGAGTAATCTTTTTTCCTGTGTATCCTCTCCACTGACCATTAATTATTTTTTCACAAAAAATATACATTTTTTGTTGCATCGCTCTTAATTCAGGAATTATATCTTTATCATCTAAAAAAATTGGACTATTATCTAAATTTCTAAGGGAAGTGTGCAAAACAGCTCTGTTTTCGGTAGTATTTATTTTCTCTCCTTTAAATTGAGCTTCAATTGCTTTTTCAAGCCCGGCCTCTTTAGCTAATTTAATAAGTAGATTAAACCCTTTTTTATCGATTCTATTTTTGGAAACATCAACGATTATATTCTCCCAATCCAACCATGTGTATTTTAGTCGATCGTGTTCTTTCTTAAAATGTTCTTTAATGCTTACTGCTGAAATTTGTTTTTGATAAGCTTTTAATAATTTATAAGAATCAAGTTTAGATAAAGGCTTATCAGGAAGAATTTTTGGCATATGGTTTAGATTTATTTTCTGCAACTTTACTCTTAGAGTTGTCATCAAACTTTATACAGTCTAATTTTGTTTTAATGGGGATAATATATTTAGAATATTTTGCAATGTAGTCATTCGAAATAGGCTTCGCATCTGGTAATTTTTGTTTAAATGGGTCTACTTGCCGTCCATTTTTCCAAAACCTGTAACAAACATGGGGACCCGAAGTATTACCTGTCATACCAACCCAACCGATTATATCTCCCTGCTTGACAAATTGTCCAATTTTTGCTTTTCTTTTTTTCATATGCAAATATTGTGTTGTATAGATATTGTTATGTTTTATTGTAACGTAGTTGCCATTTCCCCTTGAATATCTTGATTTTATAACAGTCCCATTTGCAGTAGCTAAAATCGGAGTACCAACTGAAGCGGCAAAATCAGTTCCCTTGTGAGGTCTAACCCTATTTCCATAATAGGGTATTTTTCTTCGAAGGTTGTATCGCGATGTAATTCTGTTAAATTTAAGAGGACCTCTGAGAAAAGCTCTTCTTAAACTTTTCGCATTTTCATCAAAATAGTCGATTATTCCTTTTTTTGGATTTGTAACATATTCAAAAGCATACAGAGTTTTTCCTTTATGTTCAAAACAAGCAGCTTTTACACGATCAACGCCTATTGATATTGAATCGTCTACAAACTTTTCAGTATAAATTACTTTGAATTTGTCCCCTTTTTGTAAGCGAAAAAAATCTATAGTCCACGCATAAATATCGGATAAATGATATGTAATTTCTTCATTAACCCCAATATTTTTCATTGTTTCGTATAAAGAGCTTTTTATCATTCCTGATACTTCAAATTCTATTTTCTTAATAGGTTTATTAATTACATCTCCATATAAGCTATCTTTCAGATGAACAAGAGTGTAAGCTTTTGGATCAGGATGGTAAACGAAATATTCAGGGGTTAGTGTGCTATCTTTTGAGAAAAATAAACTGTATGGTTTGCCTGTTGCAAGCTTTCTAACATTTACTTTTCCTTTAATTTCTTGAAGAATTTTGTAGACTTCCGGATAGTCAATACCATTATCTTCTAAAATTTTTCCAAAAGTATCACCCCATTTGATTTTCTGTGTTTTAAAGTTGTATTGATTCAAATCGATACCATATAATAAGCTAGGTTCATTTACCTCAGAAGGTATATTTAATTTATCACTCTGATTTTGTGGTATTTTTTTACAACTAAAAAAAACTATAAATAAAATAAGCTTAAAAACACGATACATCTTATTCATTTTGTATAAATTTCCTAACTTATTTTGTTTCTTTTTTAAGAATTAAGAAAAGTTATCCCGTTTTTTTTAAACTATTTTACAATGATTTTAAGCGGATGTTTTAAGTTTTTGAAGTTCTCTAGATCAGCTTTAATTGAACCAACTAGAATATCGGCTTTAATACGAACAGGAATACGATTCTTATCATCGGAAACCCATAAGGTAACACTTTCTTGTTCCTCAAAAACCCTTCCTGATTGAACTATTGGTCTGAACTTCATACATTTAATTTTCCCAAATTTTGTATTAATAATTTCTTTACCTAAATATTTCAACCTAAAAACATAATTTTCAAAATCAAAAAACATGTTTATATCAAAACTTTCATTCACTTTTATTTCATCTTTCGGGTAAAAGTTTCTTAAATAATAAAAAGATGATACTAAATCTTGCACTCCATTTTTTATTTCAAGCTCGCTAACCTTTCCTATTTTTTTGTTATTTACAACAGCAGTTTTTTCTTGATGATTAAAATCAATTTCTATATTCTTTGTGTAACCTCCTTCATTAATATTTCTTATAAACTTATATGGTAGTCCAGTTTCTTCATCAAAATAACTTTCATAATAATCTTCTACTTTAAAAAACCAGCGTGCTAAACCTGTTGTTTCTCCAAATCCTTTAGCATGATATACAGGATGCTCATTAATTGTGTCTCGTTCCAAAGATAGGGTTGCATAGCTAGCATTGAATGGACCATAGTGAAGTCTTAACTGAAACCATTCACCTTCTTGGAATGATTGGTTTGTTTTTAATAATTCACTATTATTTATTTGACCCAAAAGAATTTGGAGACTAAAAAAAACATATAAAACGAGATTTTTTATCATCTTTCAAAGATAACAAATCAATAATTTGAGATTTAGTTGAAAACAACTGAAAAAAATTTGATGCCTAATATTTTTTTAGTGTCTCAAATATTTTTTTCCCTTTTTTATTTCCTAAAATATCAATGATTTCGTTTTCTGATGCCGATTTTATCCGGGTGAATGTTTTTAGATCTCTCAAAAGTTTTAGACGTGAAGCTTCCCCTATACCTGGTATTTGATCTAACTGGGATTGTATACTATTTTTGCTGCGCTTTTTTCTATGAAATGCAATTCCAAATCGATGTGCTTCATCTCTTGCTCGCTGCAATATTTTTAGTGTTTCAGATTTTTTATCTAAATAAAGTGGAATTTTATCACCAGGGAAATATATTTCTTCAAGGCGTTTAGCAATTCCTAAAATTGAAATCTTACCTCTTAAACCTAAAAAATCGAGACTTTTTAATGCTGAAGAAAGTTGTCCCTTACCGCCATCAATAACAATAAGTTGCGGAAGTGGAGCTTTTTCATTCAGTAGGCGTTTATATCTTCTCAAAATTACTTCTTCCATAGAAGCAAAGTCATCAGGACCTTCTACAGTTTTTATATTATAGTGACGATACTCTTTTTTACTTGGCTTACCTTTTTTAAAAACAACACATGCAGCCACAGGATTTGAACCTTGAATATTTGAATTATCGAAGCATTCGATGTGAAAGGGCTCCTCAGGCAACCTCAAATCAATTTTCATTTGATTTATTATTCTTTTGGTATGACTATCAGGATCCAATATTTTGATTTGTTTAAAGCGTTCAATCCTAAAGTATTTGGCATTTCTGAGTGATAAATCCACCAAGCTTTTTTTATCTCCTTGTTTAGGTACAATCAGATTTAATTCTTTTGTTAAGCTAACTTTTTCAGAAACTAATATAGTTTTTGAACTACAGGAAAACTTTTGTCTTATTTCAATAATTCCAAGCTGTAATAGGGTTGAATTACTTTCCTGTAGTTTTTTTCTTATTTCAAGAGTGTAGGATCTTACGATAGCACCATATGATACTTGCAAAAAATTAACATACCCATATTTTTCATCTGAAACAATAGAAAATACATCTACATTAGTAATTTTAGGGTTTACTATTGTTGATTTAGCTTGAAATTTCTTTAAACTTAGAATTTTTTCTTTTACTAATTGAGCTTCTTCATATTTCAAATTTTCGGACATTATTTTCATTTCCTTTTTGAAATGAGTTATACAGAAATTAAAATTTCCTTTTTTTAATTCTTTTATGGAATTTTCATGCTTTTTAAATAATAAAATGGATGATTCTTCAGAGTTAATTTTTAGTAAATGATTTAATTCATGATTTAGAAATGGGTGAATTTCTTTAATCAACCTAAGAAGAATTTTTAAGTTTTTTACACTAGTAAAAGGGCCAAAATATTCACCATTTTTATTTTTTAAGTTCCTTGTTATATAAATATTCGGTTTGGGAGTTTTTTCTAAGCAAATCCAAGGATAGGTTTTATCATCTTTGAGTAGAATATTGTACCGAGGTTTATATTTTTTAATCAAATTATTTTCTAAAAGTAAAGCGTCCATTTCAGATTCTACAACAATGTTTTCTACTCTTTTAATTTTTTTTACAAGGACTTTTGTTTTATGATTTTCTAAATTTTTATTAAAGTAAGATGCAACTCGTTTTTTTAAGTTTTTTGCCTTACCTACGTATATAATATTTTCTTTAGAATCGAAAAACTGATATACCCCTGCAACTTGAGGTAAAGTTTTAAGTTGGATTTCAATAGAATCTAATTTCACAAGACGAAAATATTGATTTTCTTTGGGTATACATATATTAGTAATATTATTTCATGAATTCTGATTTAACAAAGTTAGCTCTTCGGAGATCTTTTTTAAAAAAACGACATGCACTTTCTGATCAAGAACATGAGGATATGAGTTTTGCAATTGCAAATAATTGTTTAAAACTACCAATATGGCATTTAGATTATTATCATCTATACCTCCCAATAAAAGCAAAGGCTGAAATAGATACTACTTTAATTTTAACTTTACTACAAGGAAAGGATAAACAGGTAATTTTGCCTAGAATTAAAGGTTCAGAATTGGAACATATCTTATTGACAGATATCACAAAACTTAAGACTAATACTTTAGGAATAGCAGAACCTGAAAAAGGAATAAAAATTTCTCCAGAACAAATTGATGTAATTTTTCTCCCATTGTTAGCTTGGGATAAAAGTGGAAATCGTTTGGGTTATGGGAAAGGATTTTATGATAATTTTTTATCTCTATGTAAAACAAATACTATAAAGGTCGGGCTTTCTTTTTTTGACCCTGTAGACAAGATTGTTGACATTCGTTCTGAAGATATTCGAATGGATTTTTGTGTTAATCCCGAAGGAATAAAAAAGTTTACTTCTTGATAAATTCAGGCAAAGATTTTTTTATTAAAAAAAATCAATATTGCAACCCCTGTGCTTATTGCTGTGTCGGCAATGTTAAATATGTATTGAAAAAATAAATAGTCCGTACCGCCTATATAGGGTAACCATGAGGGCCAGGTCCATTCGACTAATGGAAATTGTAGCATGTCAACAACATGGCCATAAAAAAGAGGAGCATATCCTTTTTCAGGAAAAAACTGTGCAATTTGACCGCTACTATCTGAGAACAAAACACCATAGAAAATGGAATCGATAATATTACCCAAAGCACCAGCAAATATCAATGACAAGGCCCAACAAAGTAAAACTCCACTTTGTTTTTTTATGGAATCTAATAACCAATAACCTAAGCCAGATATTGCAGCAATTCGGAAAATAGTTAAAATCAACTTTCCAGTATTTTCGTTAATAAATGGAATAAAATCATTGATTTTAGTACCCATAGCCATCCCTTTATTTTCTACAAAAATAATTTTAAAATATTCCCAGTCTAAAATCGGTGAAATACCGTATCCAGATAAGGGGAAGTTTAATTTGATATAAATTTTTGTAATTTGATCAAGTGACAGGATTAAAATTATGATTCCTGCTGCCCATGATTTATCGAAATATGTTTTGTTTGTATTCAGGACCTTTCTTGGACTTATTTCTGCATATTTTTAGCCTCTATACTTAACGTAGCGTGTGGAACTAAAAACAAGCGTTTTTTATTTATTAAATTACCAGTTACGCGGCAAATACCATAAGTCTTATTTTCAATCCGAATTAGGGCATTTTTAAGGTCGCGGATAAACTTTTCTTGGCGAAGAGCAAGTTGAGTATTTGCTTCTTTTGACATTGTTTCAGATCCTTCTTCAAAAGCTTTAAAAGTTGGTGCAGTATCCTCAGTGCCATTATTACCATCATTCATGTAAGAGCTTTTCAAAAGATCTAGATCTGCCTTTGCTTTTTCAATCTTTTCTTCAATTAGGCTTCTAAATTCCTTAAGTTCACTATCTGTAAATCTTGTTTTCTTGCTCATGAGTTTACCTTTTTAATACGAATTTCAGTTTTAAAATTATCAAATTCTACAGGTGTTCCTTTCAAAATATTTAATTCAAATTTAAGAGTATTAGCTAATGTTTCATTTAAAATATAATTTATATTTTCTTTTATAGCTTTTTCTAATTTAGATTCATTTTTCAGAATAATATCAATTCTGTCAGTGACCTCAAGCCCTTCATCCTTTCTGTGATTTTGAATTCTATTAACAAGTTCTCTTGCTAAACCTTCATTTTTCAGTTTTTGGGTTATGGTCATATCAAGAGCTATTGTCATGTCTGAATTTTTAGCTACCTCCCACCCTTCGATATCTTTGTAAAAGACATCAATATCACCTATATCTAAAATAATATTTTTTTTATTTACGAAAATATTTAATTCTTTTTTTTCTTCTAGAAGATTTATTTGGTGAGAATTTAGGTTTTTTATAGCATTTACAACTGATTTCATTTCTTTACCATATTTAGGACCAATAATTTTAAAATTTGGGCGGACATCCTTCACTAACAAATCATTGGCATTATCTAGCAGCTCAACTTCTTTTATGTTGATCTCACTTTTTAATTGTTCAATTGTATTTTGAATACGTTTTTTTTGTAATTCATTTTTTACAGGGATTATCATTTTCTGTAGTGGCTGACGTACTTTGATTTGCTGTTTTTTCCTTAAAGAAAGTGCTAAAGATGTAATTTCTCTAGCAATATTAGTTTGTGATTCTAATTCAGAATTTATAAAGCTTGGGTTTTGATTTGGAAATTCAGATAAGTGCACTGAGGTTTTTTTATTTCTTGTTAGATCTTGGTATAATCGATCCATAAAAAATGGAGCAACTGGTGCACCTAGCTGGGATACTATTAATAAACATTCGTAAAGAGTTTGATATGCAGCAATTTTATCTGGCCCATAATTGCCTTTCCAAAATCTCCTTCTGCTAAGGCGAACATACCAATTACTTAATTTTTCCTGTACAAAATCAGAAATTGCTCTGCAGGCGATTGTCGCTTCATAATCTTGGTAAGCATCATCAACAACTTTAATTAGACTATTTAATTCTGATAAAATCCATTGGTCGAGTTCTGTTCTCTCAGTATTAGGAATAAGATCTTCGTTTTTAAAACCAAATTGGTCAATATTAGCGTAAAGGCTAAAAAAAGAATAAGTGTTATATAAAGTCCCAAAAAACTTGCGCTGAACTTCGGCAATTCCTTCAATATCAAATTTTAAATTATCCCATGGATTTGCGTTTGAAATCATATACCAACGAGTTGCATCGGGACCAAATTTATCTAATGTTTCAAAGGGATCAATACTGTTATTTAATCTCTTTGACATTTTTCGACCCTTTTTGTCAAGCACAAGACCATTTGAAACAACATTTTTAAAAGCCTTTTTATTAAAAACTAAAGTAGCTATAGCATGGAGTGTGTAAAACCATCCTCTTGTTTGGTCAACACCCTCAGCGATATAGTCAGCAGGAAACTGCATCTCATTATCTATTAATTCTTTATTTTCAAAAGGATAATGCCACTGTGCATAGGGCATCGCACCAGAGTCAAACCATACATCAATTAGGTCTAACTCTCTAAACATAGGTTCACCTTTACTGCTAGAAAGGATAATCTTATCAACTATGTTTTTATGAAGGTCAATTTTTTCATAGTTATTATCTGAATAATCTCCAACTACGAAATCCTTAAAAGGATTTTCCTTCATAATACCAATTTCTAAAGAGATTTCAATAGCCTCACATAATTCTTTTAGTGACCCAATTACTTTTGTTTCTTTTCCGTCTGAACTTCTCCAAATTGGTAATGGAATACCCCAAAACCTAGATCGAGAGAGATTCCAATCATTTGCATTGCTGAGCCAATTTCCAAATCTCCCTTCACCTGTAGCATTTGGCTTCCAATTTATCTCGTTGTTTAGAGCTGTCATGTTTTCTCTCACTTCACTTATTTTGATGAACCAAGAGTCAAGAGGATAATATAGAATAGGTTTATCAGTTCTCCAACAATTTGGATAAGGGTGAACATATTTTTCTACTTTAAAGGCTTTATTTTCTTTTTTAAGTTGTATTGCAATTTCAACATCTACAGAACGTTCAGGTGCTGTGCCATCTGGATAGTATTCATTTTTAACGAAGCGATTCCCTAGATGCCCAACTTCATTTCTAAATCTTCCTTGCATATCTACTAATGGCACTTTATTATTATTTTCATCTAAGACTAAAAGGGGAGGTACTTCTGGATTTGCTTCCTTTGCTGCTTTGGCGTCGTCTGCACCAAAAGTAGGGGCAGTATGTACAATTCCTGTTCCCTCGTCAGTTGTTACAAAATCTCCTGAAATTATACGATATGCATTTTCGGAATTCTCAATTGGTACTGGGGATTCCGACCAAATTTTTTCATATCTAATTCCTAGTAGCTCAGATCCCTTATGTTCGCTTTCTATTTTATAGGGGATTTTTTTATCACCTGGTTTGTAGTTATTTACACTTGGAGATTCAATAAACTTTTCGCCAAATTGTTTTTTTATAAGATCTTTAGCAATAAGAACTCGTATGGGCTTGAATGTATATTGGTTAAAAGTGCGAATAATCAAATAATCTATTTTCTTACCGATTGTAAGAGCTGTATTTGAGGGTAATGTCCATGGAGTAGTAGTCCAAGCAAGAATATAAAGGGCTATTTCATCTTTTATTTCTTCAGGAAGGCTTTCTGCAATAGTCTTAAACTGAGCAGTAACGGTTGTATCTGTAGTTTCTTGATAAGTTCCAGGTTGATTTAGTTCGTGTGAACTCAAACCTGTACCAGCCATCGGAGAAAATGGCTGAATAGAATAACCTTTATAAAGAAACCCTTTTTCATGAATTTGTTTAATTAACCACCAAACACTTTCCATATATTTGGATTTATAGGTAATGTAGGGTTTTCTCATATCGACCCAATAACCTATTCTTTCTGTAAGCTTATTCCAAATATCTGTATATTTCATTACTGCTTTTTTGCATGCTAGGTTGTAATCTTCAACCGAAATAGTTTTTCCAATTGATTCTTTTGTGATGCCTAATTCTTTTTCGACTCCAAGTTCAACTGGAAGTCCGTGAGTATCCCATCCTGCTTTTCTATCTACTTTAAATCCCTTTTGGGTTTTAAAGCGACAAAAAATATCTTTAATTGTACGGGCCATGACGTGGTGAATCCCAGGGAGACCATTTGCAGACGGGGGGCCTTCATAAAATATAAATTCTGGTTTACCCTCCTTGCTTTTTATACTTTTTAAAAAGGTTTTATTAACCTTCCAGTCTGCAAGTATTTCCTTGGCTATTTTGGGTAAATCTAGTTTATCGTACTCATTGAATTTCACCTATGAAATATTTTAGTTGCTTTTCAAAACCCTAAGAAAGAAAAGTAAATGTAATAATATAACAATTTGCAATATTAATTAATTTAACTCGAAAATATGTCCCCATACCAAGGGCTTTTTTCGTTACAGATGGTTTAGAATTTTAGATTTAAACCTAATCTTAAATTTCTACCTGGTGCAGATACACCTGATGCAAAACTTCTATAATGAACATCGAATATATTTTCCAGCCCAATTGTTATTTTTCCATTTTCATTCCAGCTAAATTGTGATAAAAAAGACAGTTCAGACCATGCAGGTGTACCTGCATAAATTCCTTGAGACTCAGATATAATGGGTGTTTCTTCTAAACCGTCTTCACCACCTAGACTGTATTCTTCTGGGTTTTTACTTCCGCTGTATTGGTATCTTAAACTTGCAAACCATTTCTCTTTTTCATAGTTAATAAATAAATTAAGAAAAACTGGAGAAATTGAAGGCAAAGGACCGTATTGTTCATTTTTTAATGCATTAATAATATTGAAGTCCCCTTTTAATGAAATTTTATCTGTAAAAAATATATTACCATCTAATGATGTTCCTAACATGTATCGATTACCTAAATTATTATTCGCTAAGGTGATTAACTCTTCACCGTTGTATAAAATAGTATTGTTGCTGCTTGTTGTTTGATCAGAAAAAATAGGATAATTATTTCGGCCAATATGTCTAGAGATTAGTGTGGTAAAACCTTGAATTGAGATATAATTCTTTTCTTTATTTAAGTATTTAGTAAGTCCCAATTCAAAATTATAGGCATATTCAGGTAAAAGCATAGGATTTGGAACAATTAGATAGCCCCTGTTTTCTCTGATTTTTCCAACATCGTCAATATTAGGGTTTCTAAAACCATTTGAAATTATTGCTTTCCATTTTGTTTTTATACTTGGTCTGTAAATAAGAGACAAAGTTTCTGTTAATGCCTCAGAATTTAATTTTACCGAGGATAATAATGCATTTATGTTATAATACTCTTTCCACTCTCCTTGTAAAGAAGTATCGGTTAATCTAAGTCCTGCATTTAAAGTCAATTGAGTATTAAGATCCCAGACCCAATTTATATATACAGCATAACTTCTATAAGAACTACCCTTACTAGGATAACGTGTGGGAAATGGAAGGGCTGGAGTAAAACCTGTTATGACATTTTCTTCAATAATTAGATCTTTTTTTGAGGCAAATGAATTAACATCATTATAAACGCCTTCAAATCCATATGCAAAAGCATGTTTTTTATCTATCTTAAATTCAAAATCTCCATTAACACTTAAAGAATTTACTTTTTCATTCTTAGTAATACGAGTCAAGTTATTAAAGGTTCGGGAGATTCTAGATTCTTCAAAATTTTGAATTGCAATTGTAACCTTTCCTGTATTTAATAGTTTTTTTCTTGGGAATATTTTTAATTGAGGAGAAAAAAGTAATCTTTTTTGGGGACCATAATACCATTCTGCATAACGTAAAAATCCGTTTCGGGTTTCAACTAATTTGTCATATCTAGGAATATCTGAGGAATTTGAATATTGAAAATTAACAACTAGTTGGTTTTCAGCATTGAGTTTAAATAAAAACTTTTGAAGTAAATCAATTTGATTATAATCGGTATTTTTTTGAATTGAAGGATTTAAATTTATGACAGGATCAGGTGAATAAGTATTTCTATTATTTAATGAATACAAAAAGTTTAGTCCCCAATTTTCAAATCCATGAGTTCTTTTTCTACCCATTCGAATATCTCCAAAATCAGAATAACTGAGGCTTGTTAAGCTTGCCCATTTCTTAAAACTTAATTCAGTGGATATGGAATTTATATACGAATTATTTGCCGTAGAAAAATCACTAGAAAGCTGAGTTCTTATTTTTTTTTCATTGTTAATCAATGGATTTTTTGTGTAGTAGTGAACAACTCCTCCTAAAGCATCTGAACCATATCCGACTGATGAAGAACCATAAACAACCTCAACACGCTCTATCATATTGGGGTGAATAGTTAAAGAATTTTGTAGATGACCGCTTCTATAGATCGCATTGTTTAGTCTAACCCCATCAACAACCAAAAGTAAACGATTTGCTTCAAATCCTCTAATGACGGGACTTCCACCTCCTCCTTGTGACTTTTGGATCCTAATACCTGGACTAAGGCCTACTAATTCTGCTCCTGATGTAGGACGCCGATTGGAAATATCCTTAACTGAAATAATATTTACTTTTTCTGCTATTTTTGAACGTTTTGTAGCATTTCTTGCGACCGAGAGTATGACTTCATCTAAAGTCTCGTTTTCTGCTTGAATTGGGAAACGAAAATTTTGTGATAATTCTTTTAAGCTTATTTTCATATTTTCAATTTTAAAGCCATAAAATTGGATGTAAACTGTTTCACCTAGTGGGAAAATTGAAAGGTTAGCAACCCCTTTAGAATTAGTAATTGTACCTAATGTTTTGTTTTTGTTGTAAATAGCAACCCCCTCTAGAGCTTCATTTGTGAACTCATCCACAATAGTAATTTCTTGTCCAACTATCCAAAAGGAAAGTAGGGCAAAACAAAATGAACTAAGGCACCTTAAAGATTTCATTTAGTATTTCAAGGGATTTTGGTGACTTAAACTGTTGTAAATGTAATTCGAAATAGGTTACAACTTGATTTAGAAGTTTAATTTTATCTTTTTTCAAAATGCTAATTTGATCTATCACATCAAAATCTATACCCAAAATCTGAATGAAATATTTTTTTAACGGATTTTCAATAAAATTTTTTCCTGGCTTTATAGATGTAAAACATCCAGTTTCTAGATCAAAATATGGTTTGTTTGAATTTGAAATATTTGGATAGAAACCGATGTATTTTGTTATGTCTAGCATTATTTTGAGATGAAACAAACTCAATGAATGGTTCGAATCAAGCCAAATGAGTTTTTTTTTGATATAGTCAAAAAGTAATTTATTAGGTCCTTGTTCCTCGCGAGCAACTTGATGAATTACTTCTGCAAGAAATAAAACCAAAGCTTTTTTGGTCAAATTATAAGGGATTGAAGTAAAAACATATGCTATTTTTGCTTCATCCATGTATCCAATTTTGTTCTCTTTATTTTCAGAAGCTTCAAGTTCCAAAAGGGTTAGAGGTTCAAAAAGGGATCGATGGTTTTTTTTCTTACCTCTAGATAAAATGCCTTTAAGCATATATGACTGTAAACCGAATTCTAAAGTATAGCAATTGGCAATTAAGCTTGAATCACCATATTTGACAATCCCTAAACTAACAGCTTGAATAGTTTTTTTTGTTTTGCTAGACATTTGTCAAACAACTCCTTGGGCTAGCATCGCATCAGCGACTTTTACAAACCCTGCAATATTGGCTCCTTTTACATAATTAATGAATCCTTTTTCATTTCCAAACGAAAGACACGATTGATGTATGTCTTTCATAATTGCCTGTAGGCGTTTGTCAACTTCCTCTCTGGACCAGCTGTAGCGCAGAGAATTTTGAGCCATTTCCAAACCTGAGACTGCTACTCCGCCTGCGTTTGATGCCTTTCCAGGCGCAAATAAAATTTTATTTTTCAGGAAAATTTCTATAGCCTTTGGAGAGCACGGCATATTTGCGCCTTCTCCCACACAAATACACCCATTTTTAATAAGATTTTGTGCGTCAAATTCTCCTAGTTCATTCTGTGTAGCACATGGTAAAGCAATTTGACAGGGAACATCCCAAGGATTTTTACCTTTAAAAAATTTAGCATTAGGGAATTCATCGATATATTCAATAATCCTACCTCTTTTAACATTTTTAAGATCCATAATAAATGCAAGTTTATCCGTATTAATACCTTCGGGATCAAAAATATACCCAGATGAATCGGACATAGTGTAAATTTTCGCACCAAGTTGTAAACACTTTTCAGCAGCGTACTGAGCAACATTTCCAGAGCCTGAAATGACGACTTTTTTATTCTTCAAGCCGTCATTCTTATTTTCTAACATCTCTTGAGTAAAATATACAACCCCATAACCTGTAGCCTCAGGTCTTATAAGAGACCCACCCCAACTTACACCTTTACCTGTCAAAACTCCAGTGAATTCGTTTTTTAACCGTTTATATTGACCAAACATGTAACCTATTTCTCGACTCCCAACACCAATATCTCCTGCAGGTATATCTCTATTTGGGCCAATATGACGAAATAATTCGGTCATAAAGCTCTGACAGAAGCGCATTATTTCCGTATCAGATTTTCCTTTTGGATCAAAGTCAGAACCTCCTTTTCCACCTCCCATGGGTAGAGTTGTCAAACTATTTTTAAAAGTCTGTTCAAATGCTAAGAATTTTAAAACACTTAGGTTAACACTTGGATGGAATCGTAATCCACCTTTGTAAGGACCGATGGCGGAATTCATCTCAATTCTATAACCTCTGTTTACTTGAATTTCTTCTTTATCATCAATCCATGCAACTCGAAACGAAATTACTCGCTCAGGTTCAGCGATCCTAAGTAAAATATTTTGTCCATAATAAATATCATTTTGAACAATATAAGGGATAACATTTTCAGCAACCTCAGTTACAGCTTGCATAAACTCAGGCTCATTCTGATTTCTAGCGTTTACTTCTGAAATAAATTGTGAAATGATTTCTTTCATTTAGCTTTTATTATGTCTCTCGAAGATATGCTCTTTTTTCTAAAAATCTGGATTAGAAAAGAAAATTAACTAAGCTTTCGACCTTTGATAATTGATGTAACTTAATTTTATTTTGTTGGCTGCTGAATTTAGTATACGATGAAATGAAAATTCCTTCAAACCCGAGTTTTTCTGCTTCTTGAATTCGCTGGTTAGTTTTTGAAATTGGGCGTAGTTCTCCAGAAAGCCCAATTTCAGATGCAAAACATAGCTTTTGTGATATTGGAATATCATGGCAGCTTGATAGAATTGCTGCTATAACAGCTAGATCCAATGCTGGATCAACCACACTTATACCACCAGTAATGTTTATGAATACATCTTTACTAACCAAATTAAATCCTGCTCTTTTTTCCAAGACAGCTAGTAACATATTTAAGCGCTTTGAATTAAATCCAGTACAACTTCTTTGAGGTGTACCATAAACGGCTGTACTTACTAATGCTTGCACCTCAATCATTAAAGGTCTAATACCTTCAATAGTAGCTGCAATTGCATGTCCGCTTAAAGTTTTCTCTTTTTCAGAAATTAATACTTCTGAGGGATTTTTTACTTGACGTAATCCTTTTTGTATCATTTCATAAATTCCTATTTCAGAGGTAGCTCCAAAACGATTTTTTTGAACTCTTAAAATTCTGTAAACATGATTTTGATCCCCTTCAAACTGAATAACAGTGTCAACCATGTGTTCGAGTATTTTTGGACCAGCTATTATACCATCTTTTGTAATATGTCCAATTAAAATGACTGGAATATTTGTACTTTTTGCAAAACTGATGAGTTCAGATGCTACTGATCTTATTTGTGTAATACTCCCTGCGGCATTATCAACATCAGAGTCGTGAAGGGTTTGTATAGAGTCTACAATTATTATTTCAGGGGTGAGACTTTGAATTTGTAAAAAAATTAATTGAATGTTGGTTTCACATAGAACATAACAAGACTCCTCATTAAGCCCCATTCTTTTTGCTCTAGATTTAATCTGTTGTTGGCTTTCTTCTCCGGAAATATAGAGTACTTTATTATTAATTTGGAGTGCTATTTGAAGTAATAAGGTCGACTTACCAATACCTGGTTCTCCACCCAAAAGTACAACCCCTCCTGGGACCACCCCGCCACCTAGAACTCGATCAAATTCATCATCACCAGTTTTAACTCTAGAGGTTTCTTTAAGACCAATTTTATCCATTCTAATTGGTTTTATAGCCTGCGTTAAATTATTTGTTTTCCAATCTTTGGAAATATTTTTATGTATAACCTCTTCAGTAACGGTGTTCCACTCTTTACAAATCTTACATTGACCCTGCCACTGGTTATGCTCTGCCCCACAATTTTTACAAAAAAATCCTTTTTTAATTTTCACAATTAGTTATACGTTAAGATTAATTTCTCTTGTTTACTAAAGGTAGAATAAAAAAAGAAAGACTTCCAAAAAACAGAATCATCAATGTTTGAGATGTCCATACTATCCAACCAAATGCTAATCCAGATTCATTAGAAATTCCAAAGAATGAAAGCGTCATAGCAACAGATAAAGGGTAGATTCCAATACCTCCATTTGTTGCTGTTAAGGTAAGCCCACCAATCACAAAAGCTAGTAATAGATACTCTAGGTCTAATTTTTCCATCTCAGGAATGGTCCATTTTATTATAAAGAACATACCAAAATACATCAACCATATAAATACAGTATGGACAATAAAATTAAACTTAAAAGGCATATTTTTAATTGACATAATGCCTTCGATAAAGCCCTTCAAAATAGCTTTTATTTTGAGTGATATTTTTGAATTACTTTTTTTCAAAAACCATTTTACAACTAAAAAAATAAAAAATAAGATAGGAGCCCCGATAGAAATAGTTCTTAAAAACATGGGTCTTTTGTTTAGAACCTCCCAGACTAATTCGAATTGTAAACTAAATGACAAAAAAATTAGACATAAAAGTATTAATAGGTCAACAATCCTTTCAGCAATTATAGTCCCAAATAATTTTTCAAAAGGAATCTTTTCATAACTACTTAAAGTAGTAGCTCTTAAAATTTCACCTGATCTAGGAATTCCAAGATTTGCTATGTAAGAAATTAATACAGCTAGGATAGAATTTATAAATTTAGGGTTATATCCTAGTGGTATTAAAAGATATTTCCAGCGAAAAGCCCTTGAAAGATGGCTTAAGATTCCAAAAAAAATTGAAATAATAATATACTTAAGTTCAGCATTTTTAATATAGCTAATAATTAGTTTTCTCTCTTCAACAGATGTTATATTAATTGATAAATAAATAAAAAAGATTCCTAAAAAGGGAGGAAAAAATATTTTTAAATAATTATAAACTTTTCTCACCTTTTTTATGATTTGTTTTTCGATAGATTATTAACTCACAGCATTATAGACAGACCAAGAATACTTAACGAAATTTAATTAAATATTTTTATTTCTTCGTTGTCAATCAGTCTTATATTACCTGCATATACAGCAACAAAAATTCGGTATTTTTGAAATTTTTGAAATTTTTCTACCGGGATTAAATCATCTATAGATGCAATACAAAAGTATTCAACTTTTAAATCTTTGCCATGTTCTACAGTATTAATAAAAAAACGTTTCATATCAAGAAATTTTTTTTTTGCATTTTTCAATTCTGTTAATGCAAAATAAATTTTCTGTGCAGCAGATCTCTGTCTCGGATTTAAAAACTTATTTCTTGTACTTATTGCAAGGCCATCTTTTTCTCTTTCAGTTGAACAAGATATTATCTTTACACCGAGTTTAAGAGAGTTATTAAGAGCTTTTATTATTTGTATTTGCTGGTAATCTTTTTCACCAAAATAAGCATTATGTGGTTTTATATCCTTGATAAGTTTTTCTATGACAGTCGCTACGCCATTAAAATGACCTGGCCGAAATTTTCCTTCCATGTGAAGGGCAATTGAGCCAAAGTTATATGAGTTACTTTTTATTCCAGATGGGTATATTTCATCATTATCTGGATTATAAATAACAACATTTTTTGAAAATGATGATAAAAAAGTTTTATCTGTTTCCAAATCAAAAGGGTAGTTTTTAAAATCATTCTGATCATTAAATTGAGTAGGATTTATGTATATACTAACAACTACCAAGTCATTATCTGAGCAAGCTTTTTCAACTAATGACAAGTGACCCTTATGCAAACCTCCCATAGTTGGGACTAAACCGATTTTCAAAGTCTTAGAATCTACATACTTTTTGAGTTTTTCCAAGGCTTTAAATACCAACATTTAGCAAATTATTAACGTTGCTAAAGTAGGTAGATTTTAATAATATGTCTATTAATTTTGTATTTTTGCAGGACTTTTCCCTTAGGAAAATCAAATATGAAAGATAAGAGAGTACTAATTATATCCTCTGAGGTTGTTCCTTATTTGCCTCAAACTGATCAAGCTATTAAATCATTTCAGATCCCTAAAACAGTCAATGAAAATGGGGGGCAGACACGAATTTTTATGCCGCGTTATGGATTGATAAACGAAAGAAGACATCAACTACATGAGGTAATAAGACTTTCTGGGATGAATCTTGTAGTTAATGATATGGATATGCCATTGATTATAAAGGTTGCTTCGATACCTAAAGAAAGGATGCAGGTTTATTTTATTGATAACGAGGAGTACTTTAAACGAAGAGCGATACTTCACGATTCTGCAGGGAAAATATTTAAAGATAACGACGAACGTATGATTTTTTTTACAAAGGGAGTTATAGAGACAGTTAAAAAGTTAAACTGGTCACCGGACATAATTCATCTTCATGGTTGGTTTACGTCTTTATTCCCGCTTTACCTAAAATCATACTATTCAGATGAGCCACTGTTTCTAGATAGTAAGATAGTATATTCAGTTTACGAACCTGATTTTAAAGGAGTTGTTTCTAAGAAAATTTATGACAAAGTTTCATTTGATAAAATTGATGCAGAACATATAGGTCAGCTTAAAAAAGCTGATTATAATGCTCTAACTAATTTGGCTTCAATTCATTCTGATGGAGTAATAGCAGCCTCAGAAAATCTAACTACGGATATTTTAAGTGACTTAAAAAATTGTAAAAAACCCTTTTTAGAGTATTCTAAATCTCAAGAAGATAAACAATTAATTAATTTTTATTCACAGGAAATATAGTTTGATGTTGTGAAAAATTTTGAATGTTTTTTTTCAACTTGTTTAGTATTAATTATTTGTGCTTGTAATAAAGATTATCATCCTGTAGGAGAACCAATATTTTCAGATTTAACCTTAGAAACAAAACAAAAAAATATTCCTGTTTTTACCTATCAACAAAGTGTCAATGAAGTTCAAGCAAATGTTCAACCACTTGGACAATTAGGCCAAATCAATCATCCTGTTTTTGGAGTTGTAAAAGCGAGTATTTTTACCCAAATATCAATTGGTTCGGACCTTTTCTTTGGAAATCTAAGACAATCTTTGGAGAATTCTGGAGATCAGGATGATGTAAATATTATTCCTGAAAATGAAATCATCAAAGAAGTATATCTAGAAATTCCTTTTTTTTCAAACACTGATGATTCAGATAACGACGGGGTAATTGACCTTTTTGACGCAGATCCTGATGATCCTGAAAGTAATTCTGATAATGACAATTTAACGGATATAGTTGAGTTTCAATTAGGTTTAAATCCCTTAAGTGAAGACAGTGATGGCGATGGTATTTTTGACCACGATGACAATGACAATCAAAATTATGATAGTGAAAATAAAGTATATCAAATCGATTCTATTTATGGAAATCGTAATTCTGAATTTAACTTACAAGTTCATGAGTTAACTTACTATTTAAATAACTTAGATTCAAATGATAATTTTGAATCTGCCCAAATATATTATTCAAATCGGGACTATTATGAAGAAGGGTTTATAGGGGAGACACTTTTCAACGGACAAATAAAACTTAACTTTGACGAGGTTAGATTAAATTTTACAGAAGATGATCTATCTACTGAAGATATTGATGAAACGACATTAGTTGAAACTAGATTAAGTCCTCGTCTCAGGATTCCATTAAACAAAAATTTTTTTCAAAAAAACTTGATAGAACTAGAGGGAACAAACTTCTTGTTCGATAATTCGACATACCAGAAAAAATTGAGAGGTATTATAATACGAGGAGATAGTTTTTCGGATAATCTTTACATGCTATTAGATATTCAGAATGCTTCAATTAAGATTAAATATGAATTTGACGATTACAACACTCAAGGAACGCTAGATGATTTGTCGGATGATGTAATTGAAAAAAGAGAAAGAGACTTAACATTAACTTTGGGAAATACTCGAATAAATTCTTTAAAAAATTCAGCTTTTGATTCAGCTATTCAAAACAGAATAGAAACTTCACTAAATAATCAGCCTTCAGATAAATTATTTGTTCAAAGTAGCCGATTACACGGAAAAATTAGACTTTTCTCTCCCGAAGACCCTGAAGTAAACGAAATATTAAATAATATAAGGGATGAGAAATTACTTGTAAATCAGGCAAACCTAATTTTTTATGTTGATCCTGAAACAATAACAGAGGAAATTACTGCACTAAGAATCTATCTATATAATTACAATAATGGATTGCCAATTAGTGATTACATAAGTGATGTCTCAACATCAAATTTTGGGACTAATTCAAATAAATCAATTTTTGGTGGGATTTTAGAACTAAGTGAAGATGGTAAACCTTTTCAATACAAATTTAATTTGACTAATCACATAACAAATATTATAAAAAATGATTCGTTAAATTATGACTTAGGTCTCACTATAACTGGAAACATAGAAAACCCATTTCCTATTAAAGCTAAAACAAGCGAAGAAGCCGTTGATATTGATTACCCTTTATCGGGGACACTTAACCCATTAGGCACAGTCTTGGTTGGTTCTCATCCAGACAGTACTTTGACGAATAAAAAAGCTAAGCTAGAGCTAATTTATTCTTCATATTAATGAACTATAAATAAAGCCAAACTGTGTAGCTAATAAATAATATTGCAAAACCTATCAGACCTTGAATAAAAGTTCCTACAGTATGGGTTTTAAGTGCAGTTTTTGTATCTATCATACTCATTTGTGATACAATCCAGAAATAAGAATCGTTTAGATGAGAAACAGTCATGGAACCCACACCTATAGCCATTATAATCCAGACTTTACCTAATTCAGTCTCTAATCCAATAAGGGGAAGTAACGGCAAGCAAATAGATGATGAGGTAATTATTGCAACGGTAGATGAACCTTGAGCAGTTTTTAAGAACGCAGCAATTAAAAATGGAATTAAAAGACCAAATGAGTTATTAAATGAAAGATTTGTAAAATAATCTTCAAAGGAGATGGTTTGAATTACTTTACCTAAACCTCCTCCCATACCTGTAATCAATAGTATTGGGGCCGCTTTTTTAAATGATTCTTTAAAACTGTAGACAATCGTTTTTTTTCGATTTTTTTTAATTAAATGAAATGTAAAAATCATTCCAATTCCCAGAGCAAAAATAGGATTTGATATCATATTGGCAATTTGAATTATAACTTGATTATTTGAAGTAAAATTTGAAATTGGTCCAAAACTAAGTAGAAAAATAGGGGCTACGATTGGTAATATAGCTTGACCAAAACTTGGAGTATTTCTAGTTTCATATTTGGTAAAAATTATATCATTACTATTTACTCCTTTTTTTTTAATTAAAAAGTTGGCATAAGTAGCTCCAATCAAAACTAGTATAAAGGCAAAAAAAGATCCGAAAACAACAAGTAAAAAAAGATTATCTAATTTAAGATTAAATGCCGCCGCAAGTGGTCCTGGTGTTGGAGGTACCATAACATGAGGAGCAAACAATCCTGTTGATAATGCGACTGTTAAGCCAGTTATAGGAATTTTACCCTGTTTGGAGAGTGTCTTGTTAAGATTAGATAGAATCACAAAAGCTGCGTCACAAAAAACAGGAATAGAGACTAGGTATCCTATTAAACTAATAGCATATGGCAGAGGAATCCTTTTTAGATATTTTAGAATACCCCTAGCTAATGAATGAGTTCCTCCAGATTTTTCAAGTAAAACTCCTATTATGATTCCGAAAATAATTAATAGTCCCAGATTTTTTACTATCCCAAATAGTCCTTTAAATATTATGAAAACATTTTGTTTAATTGGAATTTGAAGTAAATATCCAAGGATTAGGGCAGCCAAAAATAAGACTAAAGATGGATGAAGTTTAAACTTTGAAATGCCTAATATTATCAAAAGTAAGACTATGGATATACTTGCTACAGGAAACAACATGGCTTCTAATATAGATAAATATGTATAGATAGATAAGTTTTATTTTTCTTTCAGGGCTACTGAATTCATAATTATTGAAGCATGTATCCTTGAGTTTTCTATGAACCATTTATTTGTTTTATAGCCACCACAGACCACTCCTGCTAAATAGACCCCTTTTGAATTAGATTCCATAGTTTTATCGTCATATATTGGTGTTTTATAATCATCTTTTTGAAATCTTACACCGACACTCTCCAACATCTCAAAGTTTGGTTCATAGCCTGTCATCGCTAAAACAAAATCATTAGCAATCTTAAAATTTTTTTTATTGTCCTTAAAATGTATAAAATCTTTTTCAATTAAGGTGATTTCAGCATTAAAATGGGCTTTGATTGTTCCCTCTTTAATTCTATTGAGTATATCGGGGCGGGCCCAATACTTTACATTAGTACCGATTTCTTTTTCACGGATTATCATAGTAACGCTTTTAGCACCCTTTCTGTAAGTTTCTAAAGCAACATCTACGGCAGAGTTTGCAGATCCAACAACTACTATGTCCATTCCAAAGTAAGGATGAGGTTCAGTATAATAATGTTTAACTTTAGAAAGGTCTTCACCAGGAACTCCAATTAAAAATGGACGGTCATAAAAACCTGTAGCAAAAACAATATTATCTGATTTATAAGTCACATTGTTAGTTTTAACTTTAAATTGATCCTTATCCTTTTTAATATTTTCTACAGATTCGTATAGATTTAGTTTAAGCTTCCAATGGGTTGCAACCCTTCTGTAATATTCTAAAGCTTCAGCCCTTGTTGGCTTTGAGTTATGGGAAATAAAAGGGACATCACCAATTTCTAGTTTATCTGAAGTTGAAAAAAAAGTCATATTTAAAGGATAATTATATAATGAATTTACAAGGACACCCTTATCAAAAACCATATATTTCAGCCTCTTTTTTTTTGCCTCAATCGCACATGCAAGCCCAATTGGACCCGCACCTATAATAATAACATCTATCATGGTTCGAATGTATGAATCTTTTAAAAATCAATATATATTATATTAAATAACTATCTAATGTAAATATGATATAAGTATAAGTTATAATACTTGGTCCTTAATACATTTAATAGCCAGTAAAATAAATTTAATATAGTATATAACTATCA